>ERZ772854.580-NODE-580-length-42694-cov-8.616759_pt1 | contig 42694 bp, 45 predicted proteins | sample MGYA00580844_ERZ772854 | MGnify/ENA primary metagenome ERZ772854 (study PRJEB29015, sample SAMEA2737727) | human gut metagenome | biome: human gut; feature: human-associated habitat; material: faeces | place: China | collected 2012 ...
TAACGACCAAACCTCACAGAAATGTCACGAGCCACAAAAAATTTCCGCTAAATTCGGCCCCAAATGTCACGAAGCTGTGACATTTCAGTTTTTGGGGCGCGCTTGCGCTACTTTCGGAGCAGGAAAACAGAAAAGGTCGAGCCTTTCCCAACCTCAGACGCCACCCGGATATAGCCGCCCTGCAAGGTCACAATCTCACGGGCCAGATACAGGCCAATCCCAATGCCGTCCACATCATGCACCGCATCTTCCCGGTAAAACCGTTTGAAAATCGTCCCCTGGTGCTGCTCCGAAATGCCGATGCCGGTGTCGGCAATGTCGATCTTCACATACATTTCCCAGCCTTCCACGGACACACGGATCTGTCCGCCTGCCGGGGTGTACTTCACTGCGTTGTCCAGAATGTTGAACAGGGCTTCGCTTGTCCATTTTCTATCGTGACACGCATCCAAATGCTCCGGGCATTCCACCTGCACATCTATTTGTTTCTTTTCGGCATTGAGCAAAATCCCGCCCAGGGCAGCGGCAAGGGTATCATAAACCGGCTGCTGTTTTTGCTCCAGCGAAATGACTCCGGTTTCCAAGCGGGAGGTTTTAATCATGGCTTGCATTAGGAAGTCCAGCTTATCAAGCTGGCTGGCCTGAGCTGTCAGAAATTCCTTTTGCTTCTGCGGAGGAACCTCGTTTTCAAGCAGCGTGTTGTTAATCATCTTCAAGTTGGCAATCGGGGTCTTGACCTGATGGGAAATGTCAGAGATCAGCTCCTGCAGGTCAGCCCGTTCCTTTGCGATGCTGTTTTTATTTTCCTGCATAACTTCGTACAGCCGCCCCAGCCGGTAGTTGATTTTATAGAACAGGCTTTCTTCCTCAACCGTCTGCTTGGGCTGCATATCCCCGGAGAGCATATCATCCATCTGACCACAAAAGGCATCGGAGAACCGGACCAGCTTCCGGCGGATCAGAGCCACAAAGAAGATAACGCAGAGCAGTACAAAAAGACTGAACAGGAACACACAGCGGACAGCAGTTATATTCTGGGTCAACAGATAAACAGCGGCAGAAACCGTACCAACGGCCAGCAGCAAAAGCGTCCCCAAAAGGATACAGGCTTTGTTGATGGAGAGTTTTCGCATATTCATTTCGATGCCCCTCCGATCCACATATAGCCCATGCCGTACACTGTCTTGATGTACTGGCGTCCATCCGTTTCAATTTTATTCCGCACCCGGCTGATGGCCGAGGTCAGGGCGTGTTCATCCACAAAGTTCCCATCGGCATCCCACAGCTTTTCAAGCAACACCTGTCTGGTCAAAACATTCTGCGGATTTTTGGTCAGTATTTTCAACAGCCGGTATTCCAACGGAGTGAACACCAACGGCTTGCCGGACAGGGAAGCAGTCATTTCCGAGAAATTGATGGATAGTGCGCCATCCTCATAGCAATCGCCGCCAGATTGTTTTGCCAGCCGCCCCAGCACCACGGACAGCTTTTTTTGAAAGACGCTCATGGGGAAAGGTTTGGTCACATAGTCCTCCGCACCCAGCTCATATCCTTTGAGCATATCACTTTCCATATCATTTGCGGTCAGGAAGATCACCGCTGTATCCGGCCGGCGCTCCTTTACCTCACGGCAGAAATCAAAGCCGTTCCCATCCGGCAGGTTTACATCCAGCACAATCAGGTCATAGTCCTGCTTGGTCAAAAAGTTGCTGGCTGCTGATTTTGTCAATGCAGAGTCCACGACATAGCCAGCAGCATCCAGGTTATAGCACAAGGTATTATTCAAAAGTCGGTCATCCTCGACTACTAAAATTCGCATTGTATCACACTCCTTCATTCTTAGTGTATCATCCAAATGTCACAGAAACCTCACGAGAAGATTATTTTTTGTTTTCTTTTTGCGCTTCTTCATGCACTTTAGAAGAATAACAAATTTATAATAAAAAATTATCGAAGTATTATCAATGCAGCAACTGTAAACAGACTCTCTGCCAAAGACTCTTAAAACTACTGGCAAGCAATGCAATCTTACGTAAGATTGCGTATTTAGCAGAAATCCCGTTTCCGGAATTCCTGCTAATGCTTGTTGGTGACATATCCCCAAACCCCTGAGATCATTGCCGGTGGCAATGGCTGCGCGTTCCGTTGGAATGCTGAAAACCAAAAGCAGAAGAAAACCTATTGCCGTGACTTCTGCGATTCCCTCTGCGGTTCCCGCCCGGCGGGAATATCCAGCAAATGCTCCACATTTGCCCGGACATTATAGAGTTCTTTCATATCGGCTCTGGCCTGCTTATAGGAAGAATAGGCTTTCCGTTTCTGTTCCAGAAGTTCGGCATATTCCTCCCGCAGAAATTTGACGGAGGGCAGCTTTGTGATTCCCAGCTCGTCAAAATGTTTCTTTGCCGCCTGGTGCAGAAGGATTTCCGTCTCATGCGCAGCACGGAATTTTTTGCTGTACCCGGCTTTCCGGTACTCCACATAGACCGCCCGCGTCTTGGCATAATTTACGATCTGTTTCTGCAGCTCCCCGTTGGCGGTCATCTGCGATTCCAGTTCCTTGATCTGTGCCGACAACGCATTGAAGCTGTCGGTAGCGGCGTCTGATCTTTTCTGCAAATCCTCATAGCTCATATCGCCATGCTCTTTGAGCCAGATCACCGCCTGGGAGAGTTGTTTTAAGTTGAACACCTTCGCCCAGCGTTCATACCCTGGACCCTTGCCGGAGCGGACCGCCGCCTCAATGTCCACCAGCAGCCCAACTTTGGAAACCGGCTTTGGGGGAGAGGTACGGCGCAGCTTCACCATCCGGGTGCCGGCGATCCGCTCTTTGATGGCCTGCTCGGTATAGTCGCCCTTTAACGTATCACACCGGGTATATCTATCCTCCGATGACAAGCGAAAACGGAGGTACTTTCGCTCCCGGTTGACTTCAATCCCAGCCGCCTCCAGCTTCTTCAAAAGTTCTTCAAAGTCCTTCGGCTTTTCTTCCAGAGCTGTGTCAATCGCCCAGCGTAGCTGCTCCTGGTGGGAGGGTTGTTTCTGACTTCCCATCCATGTGCCGTAATGGTCCCGGCTGGGTTTCGGATTCTCCACAATGGAAAGCCCATGCTCCAGGCACAGCTTGTCATTCATGCGCCGGATCGCCCAGGTGGAACCCCAGAAGTTACGGAATTTCTTCTGACAATCCAGTGTGGTAGAATTTATGATAATGTGATTATGGACATGGTGTTTATCCACATGGGTGCAGACAACAAAAGCATGGTTTCCCTTCGTCAGTTTTAGTGCCAGCTCCCGCCCGATCTGGTTCGCTTCTTCCGGCGTGACCTCGCCGGGCTTGAACGCCTGCCGGAGATGGTAGGCAATCACATCATCCGCGCCCCGGTTACGTCCGGTCAGGTTCGCATACTGCCGCTTGGATAAAAGGAACTCCGCATCGGCAGTCCGGGTGTCGCACTCATAACCATAAATAAATTTTCCCAAATCGGTTTTCTGCGGATTCTCCACATAATCAATGATGTCTGCAATCGCCGTGGAAACATCCCGGCCTTTACCGACATGCAGCGGCATGAGCCGTGTGGTCGCCATCCCATCACCCCCTTACTGTAAAACCGGCTCTGTTATCGTGTCTGTTCTTTTTTCATTTTCGGTTTGTCGCTGTGAGCCGCCTGCTGCCCGGCATGTTTGCCCAGACTGTCATGTATGGAAGGCTTTTCACCTTGTTCCTGAGTAAGCTCCTGTTGGGTCAGTTTCCGATATGTGTCCATACCGGGAATCAGTGAAAGGCTGCGTCCATTGTCCCAGGCAACCCCAATCTGGCCTATGTCATCCACATACTTGACAGTTCCACGGGTGCCAGCGGGCACCGGGGCATAGGGATCGTCCATATGCTGCAACAAAATCCGGGTATTCGGTGGGTAGGTCTGACGTATAAACTCCACTTGGTTACGGCTCATAAACTCTTGATTCATCTTGAAATCCTCCTTTGCAATGTCTCTGGCTTGGGTAAGAAATAAATCCATTAGTCCTGGATGGCTGCGGTCTACCACAAAGGAAACATTCCTGTCATATCCGAAACCGTCCTTATCCTCACAGACCGGGATTGTCTGCGCCCAGGCTTTGTTATCACGGGAAATTCGCCCGTCATAATCTTTCTGCCGGACCGTGTTGGCAAGGACATAGAAAATCCGGCCAGGATCAAATTGTTGTAAGACCTGCTGCACACATGCGGGGCCTAAACGGTTATCCCGGTAGTTGTCCGCAATGGACTGTTCGATTGCCTCTTTACACGCAATGTTTGCTTTGTGGGAAGCGCGGTACTGATCCAGTTCTCCATGCTCATGCGCATAGGTAGCAGAATGAAAATAAATTGGTGTTGTATCTTTCAATCAAATCCCTCCAATCAAAAAAGCTGCCATGACAGACAGCCATAATTATAGAAAAAGGGCGGGCTGCCAATGAGCCCCGCCGAAACTGTTTAACCAAATACAAAATCCTTTAACGCGCTGTTTGCGCCGCCGATGATCCCCACCAGCCAGGCCGCTGCCATCGGCAGACCGTAAGGGCTGATCAGGAACGCAATCACCATCCATGAAAGCCCCGGCCAGAATCCGGCTGCGAAGAACAGCGCCAGCGCCGCCAGAAATACGATCCCCGATAGAATCCCCAGCACAGCGCCGGAAACGACCACCAGGAATTTACACACCAGATAGAGAATCCCCGTAACCAGTACAAAGGGAAGTGCCAGTAATTTACCAATCAGACGCATACGCCCGCCTCCTTTCAAAGAGAAACATATTGTCCCTCTATCAAAATTCTACCGTGCCGGTTGCCGGAAAGCAACGGCGTTTTTTTCCTGTTTACGAAATGTTCGCAAATCCCCGCAGCAGCTTATCCATGCCATCCCACAAACTGTCCAGGCGGGTGCGCAGATCGTCCACGTCGGCAGCGTAAATACTTCCGGTCTCATTAGCGCGTCTGGTATATTGGTTTAAGTTATTGGAGCAGATACGAAGGAGCCGTATCATTTCCTGAATGTCGCTCATATCCAGATGGATGATATAACCGTCCACCGCCATCTTGCGGAGATACGCGGAGAGGTTGGTAATGCCGAGCTCCGCCATGCGCCCCTTTACCAGCTCTGCCTCCTGTTCAGACATGACGAATTCCACCCGGACGGATTTTTTGTCATGCCCGGCCTTCATCGTTCCGGCTCCTTTTTATGTGAGGGCGGTTTAGGGGTGGAGGCTGCTGCCGTCTTTGCCTTTTCCAATTTCCCCCGCATGGTGCCTTTTTTCAAACTGTCTATATATTCCTGAATATTGCCGGGCTTTGCATGGTAATCCCGCTTAACATGCTCCCGCCGCAGGATTGTTTGTAATTCCTGCTCGCTTTCCGGCAGCCAGGTCACACATTTGGAAGTTCCATGCTCTGCCTTAAACATGTTAATCTGCTGCATATAAGAATCATGGGGAAAGGACACCTGTGTGCCATCCTGGAACAATACCGATACTTTTTCAATCGCACAGGAAAGCAGCTTGACCCGTTCCACATGGGCATGATAATCGAGAGGCCAGATACAGCCGGTGACTTTCCCGTCCTGTACGCCATCCAGCCGGATTGCATACGCCAGGATAGAATCTTTCGTCTGCTCATGGTAAAACCGCCACACCTTATTTTCGTGGCTGTCCTGCAGGTAAACGTCCCTTTCCCATAAACAGTACGTGCCGCAGGTCCTGGACATCCATAAGAGCTGTTCATTTTCTCCATTTCTGCAGGCTGCAAGATTTTGTATCAGTTCCTTGTCAATATCAAAATCGTCCTTATAATGCTGTGTGTGCAGCTCTACAACCTTCCCTAAAAAGTCCAGTACGTCCACGCCCTCGAATTTTACCGCCGCCATCAGCGTTCCCTTTCCGGCGCAGGAGGGGCAATCTGCCTGGCCTCATGTTCCGGGCGGTCTGCTTTCGGCTTTTCCATGAGAGAGGTTTTTTCCTCCGGCAACGTCTCCGGGGCAAGCTCCTGGATTTCCTCATAAGTCTGCCCGTCTGTCAGGTCAGGGCGCACAGGCGGCTTGTTGTTGAGCCTGCCATCCAGCATATTGTAATTTCCGGTCTGTCCTTCCTCGTAGAGTTCCGCATTGCGCAGATAGCTCTCCGGCGGCTGGAAGGGCTGCCCGGCGAACAGGATTTCACGGCTTGGTGTGAACTGTGAGAGCACGCCGTCCCGAAGCCTTGCAAATTCCCCATACTGGCGCAGGGTAAGGCCGCGCTCCAGCATTTCCGCCTGGGTATGCGCCCAGCCCTCCCCATAGAGAAAATAGTACATATCCTGCTGGTCGCAGACAAAGCACAGGGAGCCGTCCTGATTGTCATAATAAGATGCCTGCATATCCTGGTAGTGGCAGCGTTCCTCACGCCCCAGGTACACCCGGTTATCCGCACCCAGCATGGCAACCATGCCCGCATAGTTGCTGTGGACCGCAGAGCGGATTTCCACCAATGGGTCCGCCTCCGGCATGGTCTGTCTGCCGGGAATCTCGTTCCGTTTTTCTGCCGCGTCATCTCTCGGCGTCACTTCCACGTGGGCGCGGGCATCCAAATCCGGCTGCGCCTGTGCGGAAGTCTTTCTGACGGCGCCCGGCTCCGCTTCTTTCTCCTGTGCGTAATAATGGACATTCGCTGTGGTTTTGCTGTTCATTTCCCTGGCGTAAGCCTCCGCAGTCTCGCGGGAGTCGAATTCCAAAGGTTTTCCATCCTCCTTGCACCACGCCTCGGCATGGCCGAAGATAGAAGCGCCGCTGCGCACTGCCCATACGCCGTAAACTGTTTCTTTTCCCATCCTGATCCTCCTTATCGTTCCTGCTGTTTTGATGGTTTCTGTTTTTGGGGCGTCTCCGTGTGCTTTGCGTCTTTTATCTGCTGCCGGAGGGAGGGTCTGTGCGCCGGCTCCGCTTCGGAATCCGTGATATTGACATACTCGCCAATGATACAAAGCGCCTCCCCGTAACTGCCGCAAGCAAACACCCGGTTCTTCATTTCCTTTGCCTGGTCCTTCAGGTCATGCTCCCGCAGGGTACGGGCCGCAATCCCTATCAGATTGAAAATATTGCCGTCCTGGCCGATCAGCGCACAATCCGGTTTTTCCGGCTCCGGCGAAGGCTCCCCGATAAAACCGCCTAAACGGTTCGGCACAAAATCGGACAGCCATGTGCCGCCGAAAGTATCATGGGTTTGCAATCGCCACATGGCAAGTTTCCCAATGTCCAGCTTCACGTCCTCGAAAGGATAGAGCAGACAGGTAAGCTCCCCATACTGGAAAGTGGAAACATCCTCAAATTTACTGCCATCCTTCAAAATGCCCGCCTCGGTGAACATCTCATTGATCCCGTCCACCCATTCCTTCAAATCCCCGCCGCAGCCCTGCAGGATCAGGCCGTCTTTGCCTTCCATGTGCCGCAGGTTATCGGTTGTGATCGTATTGATATTCAAATAAACCGCCTCCTATCGTTCCTGTTGATGATTGGTTTTCTGCCGGCTGGCTTTTGCTTCCGGCTGTTTCTTTAGCTGCCTGCGGACAGAGGGTTTCTGCCCAGGTTCCCGCATATCCGTGAAAATATCGGATAACGGCTGCTCCCAGCGTTCCCCGAAGCCACGGATCATCGTGCCCGCCAGCGCGCCGCTTTCCTGAAACATTTTCAGTGTGTCAAAAGCCCGGTCAAACAGCGTGATATTTCTCTTATCCACACAGGGGGCAAAGTGGATCACCCCTTTGGGGTAGTCCCCGCCAGTGCCGATCCAGCCCCGGACAAAATCATCATAGCCTTTTGTGATCCCGGCGTCGGCCAGTTCGTTGGCATGGCTGGAAACCATTGTACTTGTAGCTGCATACTGATAGCCTAAGACCAATATGCCGGTTTTCGGGTTATACATAAAGCGCCGGTTATCAATCTGCTGTATATCAATTATCTGTCTCCTGGTATTGATCCGCATAAGCTCCTTTGTAATCGATGTCTTTTCTATCTGCATCCCTCCCGTCCATTGATTTGTCCGCAACTTACACCCGTTTCGGGGCGTCAGAGTATTCTTATACAGCCGCCCCTCAAACCGGGTCCCGAAAGCCTTGAAAAGCAAGCCTCTTTTTGGTTAAGTTGCGGACATATTATCCCTGATTTTGCCTGATCCGGCGCTTGCGTTCCCGCTCGGATTTCCGTCTGGCAAAGGCGCGGCAGGAATCCGAACAATAGGCCTGGCTGGTAATAGGCAGATAGGCTTTCCCACAGACCGGGCATGTTTTCTGTTTCAGGGAAGTGTCCTCGCCAGTAATGGCAGATTCCAGCGCCGGGTCCACCGGCAGCACCGCCTCCTGAAAGTACCGGCAGAAAGAGCCGGTCCACCATTTATGCAGCATGTAACAGGGACAGTCTAAGGGGAGGCAGAGCCTATCCTGATTGTCATGGTTGGCGCAAAGGTCTGTTACCAGCTTTCGGATCGCCGCCCGTTCCTGCCTGGTTAATTCCCGTGAGGGCGGCCCGTTCATTTCTTCCTGCCTTTCTTAGCCGGAAACTCCAGCTTGAAATTCACATATTTTCCGCCTGTATCATCCAGCAGCACCACGGCGTCATAGGTCTTTCCCGTCTTTTCGCTGTAAAGCCCGGACATGGAAACGCGGCCCTCTTTCAGAAGGGCCGCCGCCACGGATTTTGTTATGGATTTCTTCTTTCCGGAAAAGAATTTATTGTCTTTCCACAGCGCAAAGGCACAGTCCCGGTTATCACAAAAGAATCCTTTTTTGCCTTCATATACGGTTCCGCCGCAGCGGGGGCAGGTGCCGACAGCCTCACCTCCGTTTCTTTTTGCATCCGGGAACAGGCCGGAAAAGCGTTTCTCCGGGGCAGTATGTTCCTTTACCAGCGTCCGGCTCAAATCCGCAATCTGTTCCATAAAGGACTCTGCGGCCAGCTCGCCGCACTCCACCTGTTTCAGCATGGATTCCCATTCCGCGGTGAGTGTAGGCGATTTGATGTTATCCGGCAGCACCAGGATCAGGTTCGTACCTTTTTCCGTTGGAATAAGCTGCTTTTTCTTCCGCTGCACAAATCCGGCAGAGACCAGTTTTTCCAGCGTAGCCGCACGGGTGGCCGGGGTGCCTAATCCCTTGCGTTCTGCGTCCTCCGGCATGTCCCCGGCACCGGCGGTTTCCATAGCCGCCAGAAGGGAATCCTCCGTATAATGCTTCGGCGGGGAGGTTTTGCCCTCCCGGACGCTGGCAGAGACCGTTTCAAATATCTGCCCCTCCTGTAGCATGGGGAGAGAAGCATCCATATTCTCGTCATCCTCCGGTTTGGATTCTTTCAATCCCATGCGGTAGAGGCGTTCCACTTCCTTCCATCCAGCCTGCAATACCGTCTTTCCCTTTGCTGTAAAGGAATTGCCCTGGCAGTCCAGAACCGCCGTCACCGCCTCGAACCGGTGCGCCTGGACCGTGGCAGAAAGCAGCCTTGCGGCGATCAGCGTCAGTACATCCCGTTCCCCGGAGGGAAGCTCCGATAAATCCGTCCGGGCAATCTCCACCGTAGGGATAATGGCATGGTGGTCGGTGACTTTGCTGCCGTCCGTTACGCGGTCAATATCCGGTTCCCTGGTACAGCCTTTTCCAAAGGGCATATGTTCCCGCAGCCAGAGAACCAGGGAAGCGGCGGTTGCCTGCATGTCCTCGGTCAGATACTGGCTGTCCGTCCGGGGATAGGTCGCCAGCTTTTTCTCATAGAGGGATTGTACATAATCAAGGGTCTGCTGGGCCGTATAGCCATAGATGCGGTTACATTCCCGCTGCAAGGTTGTCAGGTCATACAGGCGGGGCGGCTGCACCGTTTTGACCTGTTTTTCCATGGACAATACCGTGGCGTTCTGCCCGTCACAGTCCATACGGATTTTTTCAGCTTCATCTTTCCCGGACAGTTTTTCGCCGGAGGCAGTAAAACCGCCGCATGTGATCTCCGGCACATAGAAGGGCTTGCTCGTAAATGCCTGAATATCCGCCTCCCGCTGTACCAGAAGGGCCAGTGTGGGTGACATGACGCGCCCCACATTCAGCGTGACACCATACAGGACGGAGAAAAGCCGGGTGGCGTTAATACCGATCAGCCAGTCAGCCCCGGCCCGGCAGACCGCCGCGTCATAGAGCTTATCGTAGTCGCTGCCAGGACGCAGGTGTTCAACCCCGTCACGGATCGCCGCGTCCTCCATACTGGAAATCCAGAGGCGTTCTATCGGTTTCTTACATCCGGCGTGTTCATAGACCAGACGGAAGATCAGTTCGCCCTCCCGTCCGGCGTCCGTAGCGCATACCACGGAATTCACCCGTTTGTCTTTCATCAGCCGGCAAAGAAGGTCAAGCTGCTTTTTCTTATCCTTCGGCACTTCATATTTCCATTCTTCCGGCAGGATCGGCAGATCACCATAACACCATCTGGCATACTGTTCCCCATAAGCCTCTGGCTGCGCCAGTTCCAGAAGGTGCCCCACGCACCAGCTCACCAGATACCCGCCGCCCTCCATGTAGCCGTCTTTTTTCTCATTTGCACCCAGAACCGCCGCCAGCGACATGGCAACAGAGGGCTTTTCCGCAATTACTAACTTCATTCCTGTAACCTCCATTTCTTTGAATTAGAAAAGGCAGCATAGCCGCTGCCCCTTATAAGCTCGGTTCCTGTTTGGTTTTCTGTCTTTCTTTTGGTGCTTTTGCCTCTCTTTCCTGTACCTGTGCTTTATTTTCGGAAAGACGTTCCAATAGTCCTTTTTCCTGTTTCCGCCCCAGGGTTTTTGCTGCCCGGTCATAATACTGTACTTTATCGGAAAGTAAATCCTCTGGCGCAACCTGAGTAGCGTTGACTTCCTTTACCATATCCTCCAGTTCTTTTGTCTGCATATTCCCGTTATCCGGTACAAGGATAACTTCATGGGTCGATGATGGGAGGACATAAAAATCAGAACCAAGCAGCTCGCCGATTTTATCCAGTACGCCGTCTCTTGCCAGAACCCCGGCGCCATTTACTTTATTCTGGTTTGTCAGGATATACATAGGTATCATTTCAGATTCTAATGGTTCCGTCTGTTCAAAAAGATTCTCAGGCTTTACGGACAGCATTATTTCTGACATTACATCATCCATTGTGTATAAACAGACAGGATTCCGGGCGTTTTCTGCTGACACCGTATCGTGGTGAAGCTGCTCTGGTGTAATTCCCCAAAGATTCAACATATCATTTGTAACAACAGCGGAAGCCGTTCCGCTGCTGTCCTCCATGATCTGAATACGGTAGGTTGCCGCCAGTTCCCCACATGCGGTATGGGGTTTATCTTTCAAATATTCCTGATTCTTTTCCGGGTCGCACAGACGGATCGCAAGCAGCGGCCTGGCTGTTTCATAATCCTGAAGTCCCTTCACATCAATAGGAAGCTCCAGGCTGTTTTCCATTTTTATCTGTGCAATTTCCTTCATAATGTCGTCCATCGGGCGGCCTTTGCCAAACTGTTCCTCATAGTGTTCCAGATAAATGGACGGTACAGCCGTTTCATCATCCTTTCGGATGATAAGCCCTGTAAGAATCCGGTCATTTCCTTTGGTGACTTTTTCAAGGGTTATCTTTGCATCCTGATAGTCCACCGGCAGATATTCCCGGATATGGTTTTTGATATTTTCTGCAAATTCCTGGTTCATTCGTTTTCCTCCCGTTTCCTGTTTTCTAACCATTCATCTTCCTGCTTTCCCGTCTGCAAAAGACACATCAGCACAACGCCGGCAGACATTCCCCCGGTGAATGTAAGAAAGTGTGTAATCATGTTCCACATAAAAAATCCTCCTAAAAAATAGGTAAAGAAAAACGCCCACCGAAAAGTGAGCGCATCATCAAGTATCAGTTATCCATTTTTTCATTTTCTTTTCGCAATGGGTTGGCCTGGCAGAACAATCTCCCCGACAGGGATTTCCCGCAGTACCTTTTTCATCTGGTGGGCAAACCGGATTGTCCTCACCGTGCCGCCTTTTTCCCTCCCGTCATACACAGCGATCACCCGGTCTGAGTGTTCCACCATGTAGCGGTTCCGGTGGGAATAGACGCTGGGGTGGTATTCCTCCTGCATGACAACAACATCCGCGCAAGCCTCCAGCATTTCATAAGTCCGGCCCTTTGCCATCAGGCTGTCCAGACGCTTTTGATAGGGAATGACAGCAATCAGCTCCAGTGCCGGATTTGTCTTTTTTTTCTCCAGCACAATCTCGGCAAAATACTGGTCCACGCCGTCCGCGAAACCGCTCATAAAGCGGGTAAACCCGTCTGCAACCGCTGAATCAATTTCACGCCGCAGGGCGGTCTTTACATGGTTAATCTCTTTCTGGGGTAAATCCCTGTGTCCGGTGACACAGCAGGTCTTTCCTTCCATTTTTATTCCTCCGTCCGATAGGTATTATTCTTCACTTTCCATATTGTAATAGATTCAATTTAGCAAGTCAACGAAAACACCCTTTTTCCCTTTGCGAATAATACAAGGGCGTGAGGTACAATCTATTACAGAATGGGAGGTGAAGGCGATGTATGAAGATTTTGTCCCGGAACGGCTGGCAAAGCTGCGGACACAGAAAGGCGTATCTGCGCGCGATATGTCTCTATCGTTAGGACAGGCAAACAACTACATCAACAACATTGAAAACAAAAAGTCACTTCCCGCCATGCAGTCTTTTTTCTATATCTGTGAATACCTGGGTGTAACACCGCAGGAATTCTTTGATGAGGGTAACACCTGCCCCGAAGCCTTGCGGGAATTTATCGCAGAGGCGAAACAGCTCGACTCCAAATCCATGCAGTATATCCTCGGTATTATGAAAGAACTCAATAGCAGAAAGTAAGCGGTCACGGTGCTGGCCGCTTTATTTGTAAATTTTTTTCGTACCCCTTGCATAAATCCCTCAAAGTGGATATACTATAAGTAAGAAAGTGAGAATTTCTTACTTTCAAACTTAAAGCAAAGGAGATGATCGTATGCTGGCCGAATTGCGTCAAAAAGCCCAGGTCACAATTCCAAGAGAAATCATTGTCAAACTCGGTCTGTCCGAAGGCGATAAACTGGACATCTTCGAGAAGGACGGTTCCATCTGCATCATGCCGGTGGTTGTCTACCCCAAAAAATATTTAAGCGAGCTTAAAGAAGAAATCGGGGATGTAAAAGCAAAAATCGCATCCGGGGAGCAGCCTGTCTTTGACAGCGTGGACGCCCTGTTTGACAAATTGGAGGCGGAATGATGGCGTATGAGTTTACCTTTACGCCCCGTTTCCAAAAGCATTTTAAGGGTCTGACCGTACAGGAGAAGAAGCAGCTTAAAAACAAGCTGGAACTTCTGGCCGAAAATCCTTCCCATCCGTCGCTGCGCACTAAACGCATCCAGGGAACCACGGATCTTTTTGAGTGCAGCGTCAACATGGACATCCGCATTATCTGGTATTACGAAGGCGACAAAATGATTATCCTGGTGGACGTAGGGCACCACGACATATTAAAGCAGTTTTAAGCAGCAGGGCGGTACGCTATGACAGTGTACCGCCTTTTGCTGCCTTTCTTTTATTGTACCCTGCAATTCTCCTGATATGCCCAATCCCACTACCGGCGATAATTCCCGAATTACTCTCTAAAAGGCACTTTTTTATTTTCCTGTACTTCCAAATCCGCCTGTGCCGCGCTGCCCACCAAGCTCCGAAACAAAATCTGCGATCACAACCGGTGTAATCACAAGCTGGCCCACGCGGGAACCTTTGGAAAGCTCCTGTGTCTGATTGCTTACATTACTGATGATCGCATGAATCTCCCCACGGTAGCCGGAATCCACAGGAGGCAGTTCACAGACCAGCCCTTTTACCGCCATGCTGGTGCGTGGAAATACATAACCTGCATATCCGTCCGGCACTTCAATTCCAAATCCAAGAGGAACCTTTGCAATCTCGCCAGGCTGTAAAGTACAGTCATAGGGCATATACACATCCGCGCCGGCATCATTCCCGTGTGGACGGAAAGGGCGGCGGCTCTCCGGCACGCCAAAGTCAATCAATTTGATCTTCATGCTCCGCCTCCTTCCGAAAGTGCCGGATAGTCCGCTTTCAGAAGATCCTCCGGCGTCATATCCGCGTCTATTTTTCTGCCGCAGGTCATTTTCCCTTCCAGGCATTTGTCCCGCTGGCAGAACGGCCCTGTAAGACCGGGGGCAAACAGCGCTGGGCTTAAAGCATAAAGCTCCTGCCAGATTTTCAGGAGCACGATCCGGGTCTCGTCCGTATTGCGCCGGCATACCCGCTGGCCGATGATGTGTTTCCACTGATGGGGGGTGGCGCTGATCATCAGCACATTCCGAAGCCCCTGGGGCGTGGCATATCCCGCCGCGTCATGGCCGATTCCTTCGGCGCACAGTTTTTCGTAACAGTCCATGCCTTCGTGGCAGCTTTTTAAGTACAGTTCCCGGACCGCAACCGGGGCGGCCAGAATCTCATAGGGCACGGCAAAATCTGCCTGCCCCGTATAATTGCTGTACTGTAAGGACGCGCTCATAAACTTTACTTCGTTCTGGTGCCTGGTGATCTGTGCCAGAAAACGCCGGCTGGCTCCCACGACAGCAACGGTAATTACCGCAAACTTCTGGACCGTGGGGTGTGGAAGGCCGCTGATTGCCGCCACGGTATTTTCGCTGAATGATTTTTCATAAAGAGCCATCAGATCATCCATTGTGGCAATCCGGTGGCCCCTTTGGGTAAGCCTGGCTGCAAAGACCATGTTTTTCTCTGCCTCGGCAACCGCTTGACAGTTCAAAATCTTTACTTCAATTTGGTTGATTGGTATGTCCCTCCTTTACAATGGCTTTCAGTAAGAACAGATAGTTAAGACTGTCTGTGATCTTTTCATTCCATGTACTTAAATCGTAATCCGTATCATCGTCAAAGCACATGTCATACAGGGAAACGATATGCTTCGCCAGCATCCCGGCAAGGGCACGCTCCGGCGTGGTGTGCTGTAAAGCTGCCGCCGCCTTAAAAGCCCCCAGCCGGTCCGTATCGTCCCCGGTGTATTCTTTGGTTTTCTTTTGCAGAGTGTCAGCGCAGAGCTGCACCTGCTCGTCAAATACGGCATTGACTTCCTTTTGTGTGATATGGCATCCCTCCTTTGAAAATGAACTGTCCCGAATTTTGTCTATTATTCGGGACAAATTTATATAAAGTTCCCGGCATTATGCGCTGGGAAGGTAGATCCAGTCGTGCATCAGGCACACGCTGGGTTCGTCCTCCCTGGGAACCAGGCGGTAGGTACATTCCCCGTACACGGTCCGTTTGTCCTCAATCTCCATGCCATACGCCTTATAGAAGCGGTATTCCAGGTTGGAAATGATACAGCGGAGCGTCTGCAGCGCCTCCCGCTGTGAGGTCACGATCAAATCCCGGTCAATGCTGCGCTTTAAGAACAGCAGGGATTTATAAAGCTGTACCTCTGTCCGGTAAGGGCGGCAGTCCATATGTTCCAGCCAGTTGCTAAAGGCTACCGGCCCGCTCTGGATCACATCACGCTCCGGGTGGTAATACTCGTAGCAGTCCAGGTTTGCCGTGTTCAAAAGATAGAGCATTTCCCGGACCTCATTTTCCGGCATATCATAGAACCGCAAAAGGGAGCGGTACAGATGGACGTAGCCGGGTATTGAAATAATGGCATTCACCATAGAAAAATCCTCCTAAATAGCAGGTGCGGGAGCAGACAGCCCCCGCACCGATTTCCCATATTCTTGTTAATCGTTTACAGCCGCCAGTTTTCCCATGACAATGAAGCGGCTCGCGCCTCCGGGCGTACAGGTGGAAAGGGTCAGCACCTTGTCACTGGAAGTCACCGTAACATCGGTTTCAATGACAGAACGGCCCGCCATTTCAGAAAGCCATGTGGTGTAGGCCCCGTCATCCTTGAAGCTAAGCCTCCAGGGGGAAGTGTCGCTGCCGGACTCGCTGGGTTTTGCTACAAACGCCGTGAAAATTTCCACGACATAGCCGCCGTCAGGGGTGACAAGATACATCTGCGGGTGTCCGCCATAATAGCTCTGTTCGTCATACTCATTCAGCGTGGCGAACATGGAGCCGTCCCGCATATTGTGGCCGTAGATAATGGTATTGCGGTCCGAAAAATCCTCCTGATTTTCATAATCCGCAAACAGGCAGCCCGTCTTATTATAGGTACCGTCATACAGGTGGTGCAGGTAATACTCGTTGTCGTCTGTCTGCGTGACCGGGTAGTTAATGGCCGTATCAGGAAGGGTAAGCCACCCGATGATGTCCGGCCTGGTTTCCCGGAGCGCATCAAAATCCACTGTGGGGAGGACTACAGAAGGGTCCTCCCCGGCAGGTTCCGTTTCCGTATTATCGTCTTCCGGCGCTTCGGTCTGCTCCGGCAGTTCTACATGGGAAGCGATGTCCTCATAGGCTCCGGCGCTCTCGGAATACTGGTTAAGGTCGCGTACCATCAGAAACCCGCTGCCAAGTGCCAACAACCCGCAGAGGGAAACCACCGCAATACCAACAACTTTTCTCTTTGGGGTATTTCTGCTGTACTTGCCCTTTTTGAAATAGGCTGCGGCAAACAGCCCGCCGCCGATCACAGCCAGCGCCAGGAGCCCGCCATACAGGAAAATGAAATTGTCATCCCCGGTCTGCGGTACCGCTTTATCAGGGTTAGATGGTGTGGACGGATTGGACGGTGTTTTCGGATTATCCGGGTTATCCGGGGTAGCCGGTTTCTCTGGCTTTTCATTGAAGAACTGGACCGTTGCGGTTTCGTCTGCCTTGATCTCCACGGTGGCAGCGTCAGGAATGATATAGTCCTTGCTTGCCCGGTTGGAGATTTCTGTTACGGTATAAATGCCAATGCGCAGCCCCTTGACCTCGATCACGCCGGATTTTGGGCTGGTAAAGGTCTCACAGTAGGAGCCGTCTGCGCTCTTGACCTCAAAAGCGAACCCATCCTTGCGCCCGTCACTGGAATCCTTTGTAATCTTCAGGTTCCCGCGGTACGCCTCATTGGTAAAGCCCCGTCCGGCCTCACCATTTTCCACAACCGCAACCTGACCGTCCTCTGTGATGGCAAAGTAGTAGGCATTCTCGTCAAGCTGGTAGCCCTCCGGTGCCTTGCTTTCCTTCACAAAGTAGCCCTTTGCCAGAAGGCCCTCCGCGGTGTGGTAGCCTGCATCCGATTCTTTCAGTGTGCCGATCTTCGTATCTTCGGAATCCAATTCCTTATTGCCGTTGGCGTCCTCATACAGATCGAATACCGCGCCGGAGAGGAAACGCAGGAAGGTGTTGTTATCTTTGTCCTCTTTCTTCACAGAAGAAGGCTCGTCTACTGCCTCGGTTTTCATCACCTGCACGCTGCCGCGGATCAGGGTATTTTCCACTTTGATTTCAATGCGCTGGCCGTCCACACCGATATAGATATGGTGCTGCTGCGGGCTTACCGTATAAAGTGCCGGAGAGGAAATTTCCTTTACGATCCAGTGGCCGTAAGGGATATTCTCAAAGGCAAAGCTGCCATCCTCGGCAGTGGTGACAGTAAGCAGCGCATTTTCCTCGGTAAATTCTTCCGTGTCTGGCCTGAATAATCCCATCAGTGCCCCGGACAGCTTCACATCTTCGCCGCCCTCCGGGTTTTCACCGACTTTCACGCCGTCCACACGCCCGCGCAACAGGTCGTTGGAAACAACCTCGCCTTCATTTACAAGAATCTGCACCAGCGCCGCCTCCTGGCCTGCGTATTCAAAGACAACCGGATATTCCGTATCAGAGAGGATATAGGCGTTGTTTGTGGTGCATTCCTTCACATAGTAGCTGCCAAAAGGCAGATCAGAGGCAAAGGAAGCGTCATAGCCGCCCGCGTCATTCGGGTCAATGGAAACCACTTCCAGGAGCCCGCCCGCCGGGATCACGCTGCCGTCAAGAGCCATCAGGTCAGCGGAAGCATACAGACCGAAAGAAATATCTTTGTATTCCTCATTCATGCCAAGCCCAAAAAGATTGTCCGTTTCCAGTGCTTTGAACAGGCTCATATCCACCTTCTGGCGCTCGTCATAAAGGCCAACTGCGGCCTGTGTCACTTCCACGGTTTCCCCAGCGTAGGTAAGCTCGGTATATTCCGGCTGAGTATTTAAGACCATCCCCTCCGGCGCCTGGCGTTCCTCCAGACGGTAGCGGCCCAGATAGAGAAGCCCACTCTGGGCTGTGCCGTCCTCCCCGGTGGTAAGGGTCTCCACAACGGTATCTTTTGCCGCCCTGAGCGTACCGTCACCAGTATAAATATCTTCATCCGCAATCACGTCATAGACCGCACCAGGAAGCCCGGCTACTTCATACACCGGCTGGTACAGGCCATCGTTCTCCTGGACGGAAGCGAATACCTCGCCGGTCTTGGTGATGGTAAGCTGCCCCTTCTGCGGCATATTGTACTGCGTAACCGTGACAACGGCCTCGCTGCCGTCAATGGTAAACGGCACCGGCTCGCTGGAAAGTACATACCCGTAAGGTGCCGCCACCTCGTAAAGCTCATAATCCCCGGTGTGCAGAGGCTCCGGCAGCATCAGCCAGCCTTCATCCGATACATAGAAGGTATCAAGGGTTTCCGGGTTCGGATAGTAAATATCCTGGGTGACAAATTTCCCGGTAGACAGGTCCTTGATCTGGAAGCCGGTACCCGTCATCGGGATAATATTGCCGGTCTCCGCGTCGCATTTCTCCACACGCAGCCTTGCGGTAATGGTGCGGTTATTCAGGATATAACTGTAAGTCTGTCCGTTGGAGGAAATAAAGACCGTAAAATCCGGGATAAACGCTTTTCCTTCCTCGCCGGAAACCTGGTGGATCGTATAATGGCCGTAAGGGAGCATTTTGGAGGAAGCGAAGCCGTCTCCATCGGTGGTGAGCAGATCACGCTCGCTTTCCTTTGCCGCATCATAGCTGCCTGCCGCCTTCAGGTAAACCTCAAAGACCGCACCGGCCTCCGGGCGTTCAATGACGCCCTCATTGGGTTCGTCCGTATTTTCATCCCCGGACACATCCGGGTCCAGGTCGTCCGTATGCTTCACAAGCTGGATATTTCCATAAATGACCGTTTCCGTAACCTGGTTTTCTGTGGTATTCAGTTCCACTTCATACAGGGTCGGGGAAGCGCCCACCTCATAGACCGTATCGTTTAAGAGGTAGCCGGTGCTGGGATCAATCTCCCTCACCGTCCAGTTATCACCGCAGACATAGTAGCGGGTCATAAAGCTGCCGTCCGGCCCGGTGGTGTAGGTGTCTACCAGCTCGCCATTGTTATAAATGCCATAAGTCGCCCCGGCAAGGGTGGCATCGCCCTGGGCGGTGCCGGTATCAGCGTCGCTCTTTACCGCATGGACGCGGAACTTTTTCAGGATATTGCTGAAATGCACCGTGGAGGTCTGGCCGCTTTCAATGGTGACATACTGCGCGGAAGGGGTCACATAACGGTCCACTGGCAGCTCTTTCACCAGATAGGTGCCGGGCAGCAGATTTTCTTTAATCTGCCCGTTTTCTCCGGTAGTGACAGTTTCATCCACTTTATTTCCCAGAATGTCCGTACCGGAGATTTGGAAAGGAATCCCGGACACAATGCCGTCCTCACTGGTCTTGACGATCTTTGCGGTGCCGTAGGTTTCGGTCTTGATCTTTACAAAGAAGGAAACCGGGTCGCTGGCGCCGGTCATCATAGTCTGGTAGCCGGGTCTGCCCCAGATCAGCATGTCATTGGCAACCGGGATGTCCTTTCGGAATTCAAAGGTGACGGGGTCCATAATCATGTTCTTACTGGTGAACGTGTACTTGTTCCCGCTTCTTGTGACGGAAACGCCGCTGCCTTTCAAAGTCTCCAGGTCGATTTTCAGGTTATTGGTGTCCGTGACAGTCAGGGTATAAATCTTCTTTTCCGTGTCCCATTTCAGTTCCAGCTCTGGTGCCTCGCTTTTCTTCGTGGAAGTAAAAGAGGGGACCGTGGAATGGGAGGCAACCTGTGACAAAATCCAGTTGTAGGCTTTTTCCGCAGGACGTCCGGCAATCACGCTGAAATACTGGTTGGCGTCTGCATGGCCGTTCCCATGCCGGCTGTATGGGTCGCTGCGAAGCTGCTGCTGGTATTCCCAAAGGATGATCTGCGTCGCCATTTTGTAATCGTCCTCGTTAATGCCGGACACAGGGAGGGAGGCGCCGGGTTTCCAGCCGTAGATTGCCGTGAGGGTGATCCCCCGTCTTGCCTCGGAAGGGAGCAGGTTTAAGTAATTGCTGTTGGTGCCGCTTTCCGATGTATAGGTATTGTCGGAAGTGTTATAGGCAATGCCGCTTTCCACACAATATACCTGCTGGCTGCTCCCGTCCGAAGCTGTCAGCATATAGTGCCGGTAAGCGTTGCCCCCAGAACTGCTGCGAACATCCATCGTTCCATCAGAATTGTAAACAAGGTAGGTGTAAGGCGCCGGCGCATAATAATGCTGTCCGTCAGACCCTACATATTGATCGCCCAGCCAAGAGCTTGCTTTCTGTCCCGGCGAAAATGCGAACGCCTGGGTAGGGATCATCCCAAAGACGCATACTGCGCAAAGCAGAAATGCCAACAGCCTCTTTACGCCGCTGCGGTAATGGGTATTTATTTTTTCCATGAAATATCCTCGCTTTCTTAAAATAGTAAAGGACAGCTTTACTCGCTGTCCTCCTGTTCCTTATTGATTCTGTCATCAAAATCATCTTCGGAGAGATATTCCGGCTCTCCATAGGCTTCATCCGGGTCAAAGCCTTCGCCATAGCCGTCATCCTCGAAATCTTCGTCATCCTCTGCCTGCTGCTTCGGACGGACGATCTTTACATAATAGCCAACGCCGCCTACCGCAAGCAAGGCAACGATAATAAAGATAATCGTGCCGGCGCTGCCGTTGTCCTTTTTCGGCGGTTCGGTCTGTGCGGGTTCCTCTGTTTCCGCAGGTCTTTCCTTTCCGGTGCAGCCTTTGAGGTCATTCTTGCAGACCGAGCAGGCGGTATTGACTTCGCCGGCTTCGCATTTATCCGTACAGGTGCAGACGTCCTCTGCCGGGATCACGCTCATGGTGCCCTCGTTCTTTTCCGCCAGAGCCATCAGGTCAGCTTCGGTAACACCATTCAGGAAGTAGACGTTGTTGTCGTCACGCTTGCCGTCAATGATAAGATAGAACACATTTCCGGCCTCGGTGGTGATCGTGTAAAACTGCTTATCGTCACCCTCGCCAGTAGCTTCATCCAGCACTGTGCCGGTTCCCTCCGGGGTAAACGCGCCATCCGGGATAGAGGAAGTGGTTTCCGTTTCTTCCTGGGAATTGGAGCTGCCGCCATTTGTGCCGGAGGCTGTATTCGTACCCGCATTAGAACTATTCCCGGAAGCATTACTGCCTGAATTGCTGCTTTGGGCATTATGATTGGTACTGCCGGAAGAAGCAGCCTGGACCTGTGCCGGTTTTACCGGCTTGCTGCTCTGGTTCTGCTGCACCGTTTCCGCAGGTTTTTCCGTGGGCGTCGGTTCCTCATAATAGGGATTTTCAAACTTCACGGTCTTTGAGCGGTTCCCGGCATAATCCTGGGCATACACGCTTACCTGTTTTCCTGTGCCGGCATAATCCTTTAAGGTGACGGTAGCCGCCCCATTGGTCAGGGAGTTGATACGGTTCCCGTCCACAAAGACCGCTTCTACGCCGGAATTGTCGTCGCTGCTTTCTACTTTCAGCGTACCGCCGTCCAGAGAAGCCGCAAGCTCCGGCGGTGTGGTATCTTTGTCCCCGGCAGCATAAGCCGTCAGGGGCAAAGCGATGGCGCTTATGACAAGCACAAGCGCCAGTAGCAGAGAGATTTTTTTAGTCCTCATTCCTATCCTCCTGTTTCTGCAGCGGGGCGGCTCCAGACGGAGCGGACTGCTGCGATTTCAGAAATTCGGCCAACTGCTGGGGCGTCAGATGGAAGCTGCGGGCAATCGCCACATAGTCGGTGTTCTCCAGCTCCGTTTTCTGTTTTTCCAGGTCGCGGAGCCTGGCCTGCATCTCCGCAATCTTGTTTTTCGTCTTGTCGATCTCTTTCTCCAGTTTTTCAATCTTAGGGTTCAATTTATTACCTCCAGTCTGTCAGGGCAGACGCCCAAATGTATAAAAGTGCTGCTGCCAGTAGCTTGTGTTGATGTTCGCGTAGGAGATCGGGTCCCCGCAATGGATCATCATCCCGTTACCCACATAGATTCCCACATGGCTTGCGCCGCTGGTATTGTAGGTCCCCTGGAAGAAGATCAGGTCGCCGGGCCTTGCATCGGCGCTTGATACAGGCGTACACACGCCTAAAAGCCCGTCTGCGGTCAGGCGTCCGAAATTCCAGCCCACGCCGCAATGATTGACTACCCAGGAAACATAGCCGGAACAGTCAAAGGAAGTGGAAGGGCTTGCGCCGCCCCATACATACGGATAGCCTAAATACTTTTCAGCCTCCGCAAGCATAGCCGCAAATTTTTCATCCGCAAGGGCCTCCGGTGGAACATCATAGTCAAAATAATTCCCTCCGCCTCCTGCGCCTGCTGCCGGCAGATGCCGCTCGCTGGTATCGCCGGTATCGGCAAAATACAACGGGTTCCTATACTGTCCGTCAACCAATACCTCCAGGTGCAGGTGCGGCCCGGTGGAGTTTCCGGTGCTGCCGACCTTTGCGATCACATCCCCGGCCTTTACCTCCTGTCCGGCAGATACTAAGATTTGTGAACAGTGGCCGTATTTGGTGGTAAGGGAGTACCCCTCGTAAGCCTCGCCCTCAATGGCGACGCACAGGCCATAGCCGCCCGCGTTTCCTGCCAGCGTGACCGTGCCGTCATGCCCGGCTAAAATCTCCGTGCCCTGGGGCATCCCGATGTCAACGCCGGTATGGTGGTTCTTTTCCCCGCTGATCGGGTGTACCCGGTAGCCGTAGTAGCTGGTGACATAGGGCAGCCAGTTGGTGCCAAACACATTTTTCACATACTGCCGGTTTCCTTTGGTCTGCAATAGAATCTCGCAGATTTCTTTCTGGTCTGCGTCCATGCGTGAAACCACCAGGTTTTCAAGCGGCATGGAAGTAAGCGTTACATTTAAGATGTGCCACTCATAAGGCACTTTTTCTTCGGTTTCCTCGCCGGTCTCCGGGTCAATGCTTGTTTCTGTCCGGTAGCGGATTTCCGTTTCCTCCGTGAAGGATAGGGAATACTGCCCGTTAAAAAGCTCCCGGAGGACGCTCTCGATCTGTGCATAGGTGAAATCCTGATACGCAGAGGTGAGATACCCCATTAAAACATAAGGATCATGCTCAATGGGGCCGATATTATAGCGGTACTCGTCATAACCGGGCCGGTCCGATTCCACACGGTTGATCTGCATCTGCAGGTCCGTTTCCCACTCGGTATATATAAGCTCCGCATTGTTGATGTCCGCGTCGTCCGCCAGATAAGTAGAGGCGGCAAGGCTCCCCAGCCCTCCGGTTCCAATATTGGAAAAGGAAGAAAACAAGGAAGCGATCAGAAAAAATACCAAAAGGAGCAGGATCACGATTCCGCATAGAACCGGGTGGCGCTTGACAGCGTGAACCACACTTGCAGCAATCTTTTCCGTGGTAACGGCGGTGTCCTTTGCCCGCTTTCCGGCTTTTTTCGCTTCCCTGGCTGCTTTGGCATACTGGCGTTTTAGTTTTTGTTTCTGCCACATCCGGGCAAGAAGATTTTTCTTCAGCTCCGGGTTGTCCTGTAATGCCTGCCGGTAGGCAAGCCGGGCATTGGCCCTGGCTGATTTCTGCTGTAATTTTGCCACCCTGCGGTATGGCGCGGTCTTATGCCTGTGATATGCCATGCGCAGCCCCGACTCGCTTACAAGCTCGGTGCGGTGGGCCGCTTTAATGCCGACATTTTCATTCTCCGCCTGGTAGATTTTTTTGTGGGCGTAGCCAACCGCCATATTTGCGCCGGCCTTAACCGGGCGCATCGGAACAGAACCCTTTACATGGGCCCGTTGTGTTTTAACCTCCTTTTCAAATTTCAGGCGTTTTTTGGCCTTACCCGTATCAGGATCAGAAGATGTTTCCATCCGCAGCTTACGGCGGGCAGGCAGACGGTTTTCCGCCTGCTCCAGTTTTTCCGCTGTCCGTTCCGCTTTCCTCCGGGCTTTGGTGAGCTTTGTATCTTTTGCCTCTGGTGGGAGTTCGTCAGCGGTAAATTCCAGCTTGGAAGGCCGTTTTGGCTCTCCTTCGGCTGCCTCCGGTGGTTTCTCCTTTGGTTCCTCGGCTTTTGCCGCCTCCTGGAAACGCTGCTGGTATTTGTTGCCGTGCTGGTGCATCCGGGAACGACGTTCTGTCTGGATGGATTCTCCCTGCGTGGAGTGCCCTATATCAGAATTGCCGCTGTCAGAATCCTCACGCCGGGAATCCACATATCTGAAATCCCTCCGGCGCGGTTCCGGTGCAGAAGTTCCCGGTTCCAGAGGGTTCCGTGTTTCAGGTGCCCGTGCCGGCTCATGGTCCATATCCCTGCTTTCCAAATGTTCCGGTATGGAAATATCCGCCTGCTGCGGTACATCCGCTTTGAAAGGCTGTGTATCATCCGCTGCCTGCTGTGCTGCGGTTTCATACCTCCGGCTCCGGGCCGTTCCCAAAGAAGAAGGGGCGTCCCTGACCCGCAGCAGGTTAAAATCCTGTTCGCTCTGCCGGGTGTCCATCCGTTCCTCCGCATGGGAATCACGGACCGGCATCCGGGTATCTTTCTTTTTCCTCTGAAATTCTTTTTCCCGCGGCACTGTTATCACCTCCAGTCATTTTTATTTTCGGGAATTTATGCACCTGCCACTTCATCAGGCCGTGTTGTGAGTACGCTGTATAACAGGGTGTCTTTCGGAAAATGATCGACAAAGGGGATAATCACATTTCCGAAAAACAGAAGCCCCTCGCCGGGACCGGAATGGGTTACATAAGAAAGCTGGTGCGGGGAAATTCCCAACTGTTTCGCCAAAATCTGCCGGTCCCCCTGGGCTTGGTTCAGCATGTAGATAAAATCCGAGTTCTCAAAGATATTCTCAATCTCACGGGAGGCCAGCAGGTCCGCCCAGGTAAAATGAAACTTTTCCTGCCCGTCTGGGTGGAGCTGGCTGTGAAGGAGATCCAGGCGTTCCAGCCCGTTAAGCGGCTTTGCCTGTGCTCCTAAGGCTTTGAAATTTGCCAGCACGTCGGCCTCGATCCGCTCCAGGCGCATCTTCGCGGTGCGAAGGTCGTCAGCCTCAATCCCAAAGGTGATATATTTCCGCTTTGTAAGGCCGTTGTTGCCTTTTTGGAGCTGGCCCTTTAACATATCCCCGTATTCCCTGCGGATTCCGTCATATTCGTCACCGCGGACGGGAATGTCAATACTGCGGGCGAAATCCTGCATATTGGCCCGCTGGTTGATGAAAGTAAGCTGCACATGGATTGAAGCGTCAAAATAATTGAGGAAATCACAGTAGCCCTCAAAAATCTGCGCTTTGTCATCCGCCTGTGCAAGCTGGTAGTTAATATCAAAAAACTGCACTGTCTTGGTGTAGAGCTTATCCGTCAGCCGGCAGATTCCATCCCGGTACATTTCCTTATAGGGAATACTCTGCTGGACCGTCTGCGGGGCGTCCGTTTTCAGCCCGGCAAAAAAGCCGCCCTTTTTAGGCGGCCTGGTGCGGACAGTCTTATTTCCGCTTGTCTTTGCGTCGGCCCTGGCCTTTTTTGCCTGCCTGATGTTTCTTTGCAGACGTTTTTCCTGGGCTTCCTGCTGTTTGGTTTTTGGCAATCCTCGTAACCTCCTTCTTTGACATGGATTTATATAAGTTTTCCGTCCGGTATGGCCGTTTCTTCGGCCAGAGCTTATAGCGGAGCCTGTTTTTCAGAAGTTTCTCCGCCGGCTGTCCGTCCCGCTCATACATGGCGAAAAAGAAAAAGGGCATCATAAGCCCGATCATCAACAGCACTGCCGCCGAGTTGCCGATAGCGCCGCGGGTAAGGAAATATACCGGCAGCCCCACCAGCGCGGCCAGGCTGAAACAAATAAGCTGGCGTTTCGTCAGGTTAAATGCCAGCTTGGTCTTGACTTTCGTTAAGTCTTTGGGTACAGGTACATAGGGCATTGTTTTCACCTCCAATCGTGATATGCCATCAGTATTTATCCGGTTCCCTCATGTCCGTCTTTCCGGGCATCGTGATACTGGATTCCACCTCATTGCCCCACACATCCCAGCCGGGGGTCTGCTGCCTTGCGAACAACTCGACCCTGGGGACGTCACCCATAAGTTTCACAATCTTTTCCCGCACCTCGTCCGGCTTCTTGCTGTGCTGTTCGATGTGGGAGATCACAAACTGATGGATTCCCGCACACTGGCGTTTTGGGTGCCCCCTGGTCGCCAATAAGCACACCTCCGCGTTTGAGCGGGTCCAGAACCCCATCCCATAAAACCAGGAATCCGCCTTGCGGTTCTGTTTCAGCCACAAAAAAGCCAGCGTCTTATATTTGAATCCCCATGCCTCCATGACACGGAAAGCTTCATTGAGCTGCGGGAAGGTGGCCCATAGAAAAAGCGCACTGTCTCTGGCCGCAAGGTCTGCAACCGGCAGTGCGCATATTTCTTCTATGCTCATGGTTGGGTAATGGTTTTCCGCCACCCCATTGCCGCGTTTCATATCGTAACGCCAAGGTGGGTCCGCATACACGATGCCATATTTTCCAGCCTCCGGCATTATCGGGCCTGCTCATTCTTGGCGGGAGCGGATTTTGCCGGAGGCGTCTTAACCTTACCGGCATTTTCTTTCAGGGCGCCGGTCAGGGAAGGTTTCTCCGCCGCTCCCTTTGTCGCTTCAAGGGTGGCCTGCAAATTTTCAATCGCCTGGCCGTACCCGTCGATCAGGGCATCGTTAAGCTGCCTGCGGAAATCTGCCGTCACCGGCCAGCAGACATCCCTCCATTTTCCCTGCTTATCCTGGGTGGAAGGCATGTTGACATACAGGCCGTTTTCACCGGAGCAGATGCGGAAGCCGTCAATCTTGAAACAGTCCCCAATCGTCACATTGGCGTAAGCCAGCAGGTTTCCCATCGGGGCGATCGGGCGTACATTCACATCCAGTTTCAGGCCTCCGCCCGCCTGATTCTCCGGCACCTGTACCTCTGGCTGCATAGATTCATTGTTTATCTTACTCATATAAAAAAGTCCTCCTTCTTGTTAAAATGTAGGTTGATTACACGCTAATGCGAGTTAAAAATGCTTTTGGATAGCGAGCCTGTCTTAAACAGGGCAAAGGCCAGCAGGACCGTATAGCCTGCCGTGCCCCAGATCGCACCGTGAATGTCGCCGGAAGAAGGGATCGACTGGACCAGCACCGCGTAGATTGCAACGCAGACCAGGATCAAAAACCCTTGGAAACCTAAAGCAAACAGGGAACGCAGATAATTTGTCCCCATCTGCCCCCATTCACGGTTTGCCATTGTGGAAAAGGGTATGGGTGCCAGGCTGACTGTAAGTAGGGTAAGAACCCGGCGCCTTACCATATCACTATGGCAGGTTTCCGAGAACTCCCCTCCGAACCGGACTTACACCTCTCGATGTATCCGGCTCTCCAGATGTCAGTCTAACTTTCCTGCGTGTAACTTATCGTGACAGTCAATGCAGAGTGCCATTGTCTTGCGCTTACGCCCAATCATGGCGATTTCCCATTGTTTTCTGCCACTTAAATCTTTGAGTTTTCGTATATGGTGTATTTCAAGCGGCACATTCTCTGCGCCACACCACTCACACCTGTTTGCTTGCAGTCTTTTTATAAGGCTATTACGCCCATAATTCTCAAAAATTCTTGCTACTATATCAGGATTTCCGCTTTCTACTTTAGTGTCCCGGCGGAACCCATTATTGTAAAACAATACCTTTCCGACCTTGCCGTTTTTCTTCGGATATTCCACAACAAAATCTTTTCCTTGACGGTACTTGCGGATAATTCTGCTGATTCGTGTCCGATATTTTCCAGCAAAGGTTTTGAGCATACTGTATCTCATTACATAGTAGAAGTTATTGAGTACAGACACGTTGTTTGCAAGTCGGTAGTAGTTATACAATCCACGGATTTCTGCGTTGTATTGGTTTAGGATTTCCAAATCGTCCAAGTGCAACAGGCGAGTGCGCCGGACAGGCTCCCAAACCTCTTTGTTTCCATTTTGTTTGTCGTATTTAATCTTGAGGGCATTGTAGGAGAACAATCGTTTTACCCACTTATCATGGGGAACATAAAGTAAGACTTTTCCATTGTTTACCCGTCTGGTAGCCCCGGTTTTGGTCTTTTTGTTGTGTTCGCCTTTGGCGATTGTGACCTCATATCCCAAGAACTTCGCAGCGTCGTGTCCATGAGTAATCAATGTCTTTTCCTCGGACATTTCCAGATGGAGTTTGTCCCGGATAAAGTAGCCTACATCTTGTTTAATCTGTTCTGCGTCCTCTTTGCTGCCGATAACTCCGATTAAGAAATCATCGGCGTATCGGATATAGCAAAGCCGTTTATAGCTATCGTCCATCTGGTCGCTATACGGTATAGATTTCAGACTACGCCGAAGTTCCCGGATTTCTGCAATTAAGCCCTCTTTTTCTTCCACGCTCATTTTAGAGATATTTCTTTTAAGCCTTTGTTCTTTTCCTCGGCAGACATCCAATTTCTTCTTGAACGCAGGATTGATTTTACGGCGGTTTCCGCAGTTGAATTTCTCTGCATACTCTGCCATATAACTGTCCAGTTCGTTCATGTAGATGTTTGCCAGGATAGGGCTGATGATGGAGCCTTGCGGAGTTCCGGAATAAGTATTGTGGTAATTCCAATCCTCCATATATCCAGCTTTCAAGAACTTCCAGAGCAGACCGATGAAATATTCATCTGCAATCCGCTTTCGCAAAATAGCAATCAACACATGATGGTCTACGTTGTCAAAACAGCCCTTTATATCCCCCTCAACGAACCACTTTGTCCCCGTAAAATATTTCTGCACATATTTGAGTGCCGTATGACAGCTTCTGTTTATACGGAAACCGTGGGAATAGTCGCTAAAGGTTGGCTCATAAATACTCTCCAAGATGAGCCGCACCACCTCCTGTATCAGTTTATCGTCGAATGACGGTATCCCCAGAGGACGCATTTTCCCATTGGATTTCGGGATATACGTTCTCCTTGCCGGGTTAGGCTGGTAACTAAAATCCCGCATCTTTTCAATGAGGGCGTTTATCCTTGCCATTCCCATTCCGTCAATGGTTTTGCCGTCTGTTCCGGCTGTCATGTTGCCTGGTTTCGCCTGTATCCGCTGATATGCCAGCAGATAGAATTGTGGATTGTACAGGTTGCGGTATAACCGCTCGTACTTGTAACTCTTGTTACACGCCTTGGATTTTAGGCTTTCCAACACATTTTCAGGACTTCTTATAATGCCTCACGCACCTTTCCTTTTTATGAATTGGTTGACATCCTGCCTCCCTTCGCCATGTAGACGGCTTTCCCGCCCTCGTACTACTACGGAGGCTCCGTTGCCATGCCGGATATTCAGCGTCATCTTTCTTGGGTTTTTACCCCTTGAAATTTATCGCCTTGCGGCATTACGCATAGCCGGATAGTTCCGGCGTTCCGGTTTAGGCAATCTCCAGTTAGACACTTTGGGATAAGCGTATTGTGATGTCGGTAGTGGGTTTTCGTCCTTTTCCGCTTACTGCGGCTGGCTGTCATAAGTATCGTGCGGTCTGTGTTTACCTGTCACATTCCGCTATGACATACGGCGAATACAACCATCCTGCGCCGCCGGGTCGAGTATCCCGCCTCGGACTACCCTTAAAGCAGTTTAGCCTTGCTCCTCATTCACAATGTTGCGTCTTGCCGCTCAGTCGTGGGTAGATGGTTTTCCCAACTCGCGATTTTTCCGATACGCTATTGTCCCCCTTGTGGTTTCCCTCCGGGGTAAATCGGATGACGCTAAAGTGACGCGTTTCACGTCTTTGATACTTTTCTTTACCGGCTTGCTAAAGCCGGATTCCCAAAATGTCCGCGCACCGCCTTTGGATGAAAAGCGGCGCTTCTGGACGCGCGATATATTTCAATCATACGGCCATACACAATGACAAAGATTACGATGGACAACACCCACATGCACAGGTTGATAATGTTGGTCTCCAGCCACAGGCCGATCAGCTCCCACATCCCCATTGCTTCAAGCTGCGTTTCCAGGTCGGCCAGCGCAGCGGTAACATCCATGTTCCCGTTTATCACGCCGGCGCTCTGGCTCACCACATTCTGGGCGACGTCAAACACCGCCATGACGATAGTAAAGCAGTTGGTGAGCAGGTATGTGGCAACAAAGGTTTTGAAAATCCACTTGAAGATGTTGAACGTATCAAAATCGTGCATGTTGTTCTTTTCCAGGATCATCTGGATCAGTTCATAGACAAGGACAAAAGTCAGGATAATTCCCGCAATGGGAATGACGACGGTTTCAGAAAGATTCTGGATCATGCTGAACACGCCGCCATTCCAGCCCTGCGGCGTCTGTCCTACCTGTGAGGCCACATCCGAGACCTGGCTGTTGACGGACTCAAAGATACCGGTGTATTGTCCTGTGATCGCTTCAATTAAGCCCTCTTTAATCCAGTCTGTTATCCGTTCAAACAGACTGCCCATCGGCTATTAACCGAACAGGCCGGAGAGCAGCGGGATCAGTGTGGCACCCACCAGCGCAATGCCGCCGCCAGCCATAAGCTGTTTCATGCCCTGGGATTTGGCACCAGGGTTGTCATTGCCATAACCTTCCAGAAGGTTGATAACGCCCCATGCGCCGAGGCCGGCACCCAGAGCAATAACCAGGATTTTCAGGGTATCAATCGCACTTGCAAAAAAAGCCATAAAGTTCCTCCTTTAATTTAAGAAATATTGTTTTTGTGTTGTGGCCATATCAGGCCGGAAACGAAAAAACGCCCCTGTGCTTCAAGAACATTTACAAAAAGCACAGGGGCGGCAGAGTTCAGGATATACCTGAAAAAATATTCAGTTGTCAGGGAGGTGCACGAATCCTCAATAAAACCTCCTTCCGGTGAAAAGAAAAAGCCCGTCAAAGCCAGAAACCTTAACAGGCAGCTACATCATCATATAGCCGGAGCCTCCAAATCCTCCGCTGTGACCTCATAATTGCGGTACAGCTCGCCGGGACGCATCGGCAGTTTTGTAGATAAAAATTTCTCAATGTCAAAAGCGTTCTTCTCATTGAAATCGGAAAGCAGCCGGTAATTTGGATGTCTGGTAATATCGTACTTCCGGGAGAGGAAAGGGCGCACGCCTCTGATCTGCAGCAGACATTTTCCTCCGTCCATCACGGCCAGCTCGTCCACCGACATTAGATCCTTCCCCAACTTCTGGAAGTTCTGGCCGTGGGATTCCTGGTTGCCTTTGGTGACGCTGGTGTTATACATATCAATGGTTTCCTTTCCGAGCAGGGAGTTCCAGCTTTTCAGCGTGGTTTCTTCCTTGCCTCCCAGGAAAAGGGAAGCGTCACAGTTGCCGATGATGGTGTCCATGTTGTCCTTATAAAGCGCCTTCAACTGGCTCTGCGCCTGCAGGACCAGACAGGCCGAAATCTCCCTGGAACGGATCGTTGCCATCAGTTTTTCCAGGTTTGGAATCTGCCCGATATTGGCGGCCTCGTCGATCAGGCACCGCACATGTACCGGCAGCCTGCCGCCGTACTTGTCATCGGCACGCTCACACAGCAGATTGAACAACTGTGTATAGGCCATGCTGACAAGGAAATTGAAGGTCGCGTCCGTATCGCTGATAATAAAAAACAGCGCCGTTTTCCTATCTCCAACCAGATCAAGCTCCAGCTCGTCGTACATAGTGATCTCCCGGACTTCCTTAATGTCGAAGGGGGCAAGTCTGGCACCGCAGGAAATAAGGATAGATTTTGCTGTCTTGCCCGCCGCAAGTTTGTATTTTTTATACTGCCGGAGGGCGAAGTGATCCGGGTCCTTCTGCTCCAGCGCGTCAAAGAGAAGGTCAACGGCATTTTTGAAACTTTCGTCATCCTCCCGGACCTCCATAGCGTTTATCATTTCTACCAGAGTGGAAAAATTCTGCTCGTTTGTCGGGGCCTCATAATAAATATAGCCGATCAATGCCGTATAAAGCAAAGTTTCGGCCTTGACCCAGAAATCGTCGCCGGATTTTCCTTCTCCTTTGGTGTTTGCAATCAGCACCGTTACCAGTTTCAGAATATCTTTCTCATTGTGAATGTAGGCAAAAGGGTTATAGTGCATACTTTTTGAAAAATTGATCGTATTGAATACCTTGATCTTATAAGGTTCATACACGATTTTTCCATTCTTTCCCCGGACCGGGTTGCCGTCCTTATCCAGTTTCGGCGTGCCGCGGCTTAATAGTTTTCCTACCTCAATCAAGACCGTACCTTTCGGATCGGTGACGACATACGAACTATGGAGCTGCATGAGGTTGGGTTTTATAAAAAATCTCGTCTTGCCGGAGCCGGAACCGCCTACTACCAGCACATTTTTATTGCGGGCATGAGCCGGATTCTTCGGCCTGCCGGACATCATAAGCCCCTCGGTCTGTGTCAGGATAATGTTGTTTTCCGGTTTCGGGTCCATAAAAGGGGCAATATCTGTTTTGTTGCCCCAGCGGGCGCTCCCGTATTCCACATTTTTGCGGTACTTTTTGGCATCCTTTCCTTTAAGATAGACTGCCAGCCGCACAATCACCGCACCGCATAATCCCACCAGCCAGTCCAGCGCCGCACCGGGCCACATACTCTGAAAAGCCAGTGAGAAACCTTCGGAAAGCCCTAATAATTTCTGTGAGGCATCCGCTCCGGGGGCAAGGCGAACCGCCTCGCCCAGCTTCGCAAAGACCAGAAGGTACAGAAGATAGGGCAGATGGAGGATCACCTGCTTTTTCAGGGCATCGGTATCTATCTTCATCGTTCCGGCCCTCCGTGTTCCTTGTTCTTTACCCGGTCACGGCCAAGCGCCTGCGCCAGCTCCTTAAATTTATGAAGCTGGGAAAGAAGCGACGGCCTGGTGCTGCGGGTAAGATCCTTCCTCGTAAATTCCTTAAAAGCCGCTGTCAGTGCGTCCGCCTGGTTTGCTTTGAAATAGACCGTCCACTTCGGGGGATCGGTCCCCAGCTCTTTTTCAATATAGTAGCGGACCTGGTGTTTCCTGGCGTACCGCTCAAAAGAGCGGATTCTGCCGGACACTTCAATGGTATTGGCTCCAGGGTCTTTATAGGTCAGCCGTTTCATGCTGTTCCTGCCGACTTTCGGGGTAGTGCGTTCCTGCTCCATTTTCCTGAGCACAGCGGCAATCGCAGAACGCAGCACCCGCCCGGACAGCTTTGCCGCCTGAATGGAGACCGATACGGTCCGCTGTTCCAAATCTTCCTGCATGAATATCCTCCTTCCTGATAAAATCTGTAATTATAAATAGGAAATAACTGTTTAACGGGCGCCCCCGATCACCTGCTGGCGCGGGGCGTGTTCAAAGGCTTTTGCCGCCTGGTCTACCTGGATTTTCGCATGTTTCAGAAGCGTCTTGATGATGGTCGCTGGGTGATCCTGTTCCTTCAGGTGTTCCACCATATCCTTACAGCCCTCCGGGAGATATTCAGCCATATCCTTACAGGCATCGTCCAGGTCGCCCATGAAGCCCCAGCAGCTATCCGTGAGCTCGCCGTTTTTGTAAAGTTCAAATCCATAGCACTCGCCGCGCAGGTAGGAATCATAAGCCGCTACTTCGCTGCGCATCAGATCCTCCGCCCTTTTCCGAATGGCACCGGTCATTTTTTCACCGCCGAACTCTTTCAGGGCATCCTCTTTGGAAACATAAATCCATCCCACCTGCCCGCTGTCCCAGGGATCATTGAAACTTGTGGTCTGCACGGCAAGGCCGCTGTGATCCATCAGATAAAGGGGCAGCGTAATGTATTTTTCGGAGATCACCTTCAGCATGGCGTCATCAACCGCCCGTTCCTCCGTCTTTGGTCCGTGCCGGAACCGGCTGCTCACAATGTTCACCATATGTTCATAGCGTTTCAGACCCGCTTCATCATGCCCCACAGTATCTAAATACATCTCCCGCAGGAAATCATCTTTATCCATGTAATTGTGACTGTCACCCAGCGCGTAGCGGGAGTGGAAGCAGACCATCGTTCCAAAATGCTCGTCTACCTCACGGGGAGAGATCAAAATATCGTCTGGCTGCACCATCAGCGCATAGGGGCCGTCTACTGCCATCAGCATAAGCTATCAGCTCCTTTCCGGCTCTCTGGGCCTTTTATCCGGCGCTTTCGGCTCTGTCTGCGCTGCCTGTTTCCTTGCATTGTCAAGCTGTTCCCGCACCGAAACATCCCGTTTCACCTCCGGCGCATCTGCGCCGAAGAAGCCCGGCAGCTCCTTGAAGCCGATACTGTCCACATAATAGGCGGCGTCCGCACCATTCTCATGCAGGACCACCACATCGGAAACGGAAAGGGAGTGACCCCTGAAATCTTCCGGGTGGTCGATATTAAAACGCCTGTAAATATCCTCCAGTGTTTCGCCCGGTTCCCGATGCATTGCATAGACCATCTGGTAATGATCCCGATCTACGGAAAGCCCTTTACTTTCCAGCCAGTCAAGGGACATAAAACGGAGGTTGTCTGTATTGTCCGATAAGTCAAGCTGATAAATAGAATAAGTGCTGATCCCGTACTCTTTTTCATAGGAAGAAATACGCGCTAAAAGCGGCGCTGTTTCTCCCTCCATGTGTTCCTCGCGCTCAAATGCCGCCAGCCTCATTCGGATTTTTCCGGTATCTCCTGAAAGCAGCTCGTCCGCCATGCGCTCTTTCTCTGCATGGGAATCCGGGTACAGGTCTGCATAGGCCCCTCTGTTCTGCCTGAAAAATTCATCCAGGTCAAAGGCCAAATCCGTGGTGTCGTCAAGCCTTATGTCATCCCTGCCCGGTTCCTCCATGACAGAAGCCGGCTGCTGCTTTTCCTCCGGTGGGAGGGGCTGTTTCACCGCAACGATTTCACCCGCCAGACGGAAGAACTTCTCCGGGTATTTGAAATGCTCCGTGTATTTCTCCATCAGGTCAGCGGGAAGGTCTGTAAAATCTTCTTCGCCCAAACCGACGATCAAAAAATTGCCGGGAACAATATCGTACAAATGGCCCTCATCATCATAAAGTGCCCGGTTCAGAGGCAGCCCCATGAGCTTGCCTTCATCATTGCAGATCAGCCCAACCAGATCATCAAAGGGATAAGTTGCCTGAATATCTCCGCCAACGGCTGCCTGCAAGGATTCCAGCCCGCCCTCAATTTCAGTTTCATAGGGCGATTTGCCCGGCTCTACCATTAACACCTTCATAGCTGCATATCCTCCTTCTTTTTATTTGCCGCACCGGGAGCAGCAGGTGTTTTCTCCTGCGTTTTGGCCGCAGACAGCTTTCCCAGCACGGAAGGTTTCTCCGGTTTTTCAGGCATAGGAATACCGCCCTCCGAAACATCGGCGGCGGTACGGTCTGTTTTTACCGGTTCTTGACCCTCCACCGTGTACCCCGGCAGGAGTGCTCCATATACAGTGAAATGGTGCTCATACTGTTTTGGTATCTGCGGGGAAATTTCCGTGAATAAATGGGAGTAGGCTTTTTTCCGGCCTTCCAGATACTTTTCAGCGGCGGTTTTGTCCGTGTAGCGTTTCTGATTCTGCCCGGCAATCTTTTCGCCATAGCCCTGCTTTGGGGAGTTCACATAGACATCCCAGGTCACATACCAGGCAACCGGTACGCTCTGTTTGGTTTCCCGGTCATATTTGGTATCTTCCCAAATACCACAACTCATGCGGTAGACGCGGTTGCTGATTTCTTCGTCATTCCGCCAGTTGCCGGTTTTGCGCCATTCATTTGCGGTATGCGTCACCTCCGGGGTTCGCAGGTAAGAAAGCGCCCGGTTGATCATCTGCGTGGCGGCTGCCTGCTTTTCCCATTGCTTTGCCGCCGCGACCACAATCTCATAGGCTTTCTGTTCACCGTCGATACTTCCCTGGCGCATGGCCTCCAGATTTTCGGCGCCCATTGTAATCAGGGAGGAAATATCCACATCTTCACAAGAAACACTGTGCTCGATTTTCAGCTCTGCACCTGGTTCCAAATGATCGCCGTACCGGTAAGCACGGTAATCTTTATTTTCTTCCAAAATCTTTCACACCTCCTTAAATCTCCGGCACACGGCTCTTTTTCGGGACCGCCTGTGCCGGGGTAGTTTTTTCTGCCGGCTTCGCCGCTGCAAGCTGTGCCATGACCGAAGGCCGCTCTGCCGTAAATATGGAAATCTGCTCATTCTCTGCTAATGGCTGCGCCGGAAGGGGCAGCGTCACATCCGAATGGGTAAGTATCTGCTCCCGTTTCAGGTCTGCCACGATCTCGTCAAATACCGCGTTGATAGCCCGCCGTTCCTCACCTTCAGGATAGGCTTTCAAAACCTCCATTTTTCCGTCTTTATCGGAAACAAAGGTAACGGCACAATCCGCATGGCCCACCAGATAATCCGATTGATAGGGCAGCTTATCCTTGATGTAACAGGCAAAGGCCCTGGCGGTCATTTCCACGTTGCTGTCCCAATAGCCGCCGTCCTTTTCACATTCCTTTCCCATGCGCACGGAATTTCGGTAAAAATCGGTCTCCACACGTCCAATCTGCGGGGCCTCCTGTGCCTGCATCCCGGACAGCATGTGCTCGAATATTTCCAGCCTTTCCCGCTCACTTTTGGAGATCACCCGCCCGGTGACAGACTTCTTAAAGGCACTGATCTGTTCCACGGAGCCGGCCTCGCCGGACAGAAACGCCTCCCTGAGAACCGCGTAAGTTTCCATCTGTTCCTCATTGCCATGCCGTTTCAGAGAACCGAGCACCGCAGAATCCAGCCAGCTTGCCGCATTTTTCCGGGTGCGCTCCGTCTGTGCTTCGGTACGGGCCACCGCCTGCTCCGGTGTCTCCGGTTTATATTTCATGGCTTCAATTAACTTCTGAAATGGCGCATAGAGGCGGGGCTGTTCTGAGAGCATCCCCTTTGCGCCCATTTTCGTACCCAGGTAATCGTCCAACCCGTGCCACCATTCATGTGCCAAAGAGCCGGCCCCGTGCATCTTCGTGAGATTGATAACCTTGCGAAGCGGTTCATAGTGGGCTGCCGCATTGCCGCTGCCCCTGGCGCCGAAAGCGATAGCAAGCGTCCCCTGATAGGCAATATCTTTGTCGCTGACCTGCAGGGCTGCCGCCAAATCTTTGAGCGCTTCAAACCCCATGTTGAGGGAAGCCTGCCGGTCATTCTGGTTCATCCAGTTCCCAAACTCACCGCCGCGAAATCCGAAAGTATCAAGGTAGTGCTGACCGGTAATCTCTGCGCCGTTTCTGTAATCCGGCCCGGTTCGCCGCACAGCGATAAGCTGTGGAGGCACAAACCGCGTCTTTCCGCTTTTGCTGCGGCCTTTTGCCAGCTCCTGCACCCATTTCAGGGCAGCCTCCCGCGTTTTAAAATTTGTCTGTAAGATGGAATAGCCCTTCGTCACATACCAGGTATCAGGTTTCCAGTCATTATTTTTGGAATAAGTATTCTTCCCGTCGTTGAAATGGATCGCATAGCCCTTCGGCACCTTCTGGTCTTTGGAAACGCCAAACTGTTCCTTCTGTGCTTTCTGTGTGAAGTTCCGCTCAAAATATCCTGCCGAGCGGACCATCAGGGTATTGGACAGCTTGTTTGTAATGGCCGGGTTCTCACGGCCCTTTTCCGTTGCCTGGTAATGGATTCCGCTGCCCCAGCCCTGCACCTGTTCCAGATACCCGTTTTCCACAAAGAAACGGTCATAGACCTGCATGGCGTCCTCCACGGTGCGGACTTCCGAAACCGCGCCCTGCAGCTCCCGTACCGTCTGGATATATTCTTTCTGCCTTGCAAGGCGTTTCTCCGGCGTATCATCCCTGCGGTAATACTGCGGGGAGGCGTTCAGCCCGTCCCTCGCCTTTTTGATGAAATACACCACGCCAAGGGGAATCCCATCATCAAGCATGGCCTGATAATCCGGTTTCTTACAGATATTATCCTTTTTTACAAATTTCTCGGCTTCGCGCTCATTCATGGCGTCCAGGTCGTTCACATAGAGCCCCCGGTCCTTCCATAAGTCTTTTTTCGCGCCGCCGATCTTTTCCCCGAAATCTTCATGCTGTATGTTATCCGCCAATCAATATCACCTCCAGTCTGTCATAAAAAATCACCGCTCCGGGGAAGGGCGGCGTTCCTGTGATTTATCAAGCTGCGGGCGTATTCTCATGAGCCGGTCTGTCTCCCTGCGGACCAGCCGGTCAAGCGCGCCCAGGTCCTCCGGGGTAACGGCAAACTCCCGATAATGCTTATACCAGAGGCCCGCCCGGACAGCCGCAATAGGCGCAATCTTTTCCGCCCCTCCGGGAAGGAGGCGGTAGACCGAAGCCCCGTCAAGAAGCAACTGCTTCGCCGTTCCCAGGGGTATGCGGTACATATCTGTGTCCGGGTTCTGCGCCTCCTCCATATACTCCACATTCAGACGTTCCTCCAAATCCTGGGGCATATAGGAAAATGCCTGTGCCTTCCACTGGCTGAACAGGTTGGAATAGTGGTGCTGCCATTCCGTCACCTGCTCCGGCGCATAGAGGTAGCGCCAGGTTTTCAGGGCGTCCTTTTCGCATAGTTCCATTGCCTCCCATTTTTCAATGCCTGCCTCCGCCTTCGTGCCGTCCCGGTATTCCATGTTGACTCCGTAAGGGTAGAGGGTATTCCGTTCTATGTCCTGCCGCAGCGTGTCAAGGTCCGTCATCAGGACATCCCCGTACAGCCGTCCGTCCTCCTTACGCTCTGTGTGGAACAGGAAAGCCCTGGCGCCGGGGTATTCCGTCATGGCGGCCATCCGGTAAAGATCTCCTGTGGGATAGTAGGCAGACAGGGCATCAGCAAGCCATATGTGGTTTTTTCCCATGATAGCGATAGAATCCGGCCCGGTGTTGGTTGCCAGTGAGCGCAGGTTGAATTCACTTTCCCGCAGGAAATCCCCGGCCAGGATATGGAGTTCATAGGCAAATACGCCTAAATCTGTATCACGGACTAAGTGAATCTGCGGAAGCGCATCATCTTTCATAGTGACCGGTGCCATTTATAGATTCCTCCCATCTGCCGGCGGCTGCCCTCCGGCAATCTTGCCGACGATCTCCGGCCCGGTCTCGTAAATCTGCATGAGCCGCTTTGCTGTTCCGCATGGCTGCGCTGCACCGCTGGTCCAGAGCCGAACCGTGGAAGGGGCGACGTTCATCAGAAGTGCAAAGCCTTTCTCGTTCATATCCAGCTTTTTCATCAGCGCCTTAACCATGTCGGGGCCATAGTCCGGACACCGGGCAGCTTCGGCAATCATCTGTAAAGCGGTGTTCTCTGTATTTGTCATTGTAAATTCCTCCTGTTATTCTGGCCCCTCGCTGTTAAGCCGGGGCAAAGCTGATTTTGTTGTGTTCCATCCTCCGGGCAAATTCCTGGACGGCATATTTCACTCCGTCAATCTCCGCATGGGACTGATCCAGGAACCGGCAGAGAGAAAAATGCGTATCCCCGTTCCCATAGAACAGGCAGAGCACACCGTTGTCCGGAAGCGAAAACAGTTCCTTTCCTGTGCTGTCCGTAAAGCAAATCTGCTGGTTTTCATTCATAAGCAAATCCCCCTTAAATAGAAACAGCCGCCTCTTTCTGGCGGCGTGGCTGCTGGCGTTCCTGTATCTGCGCCCTGATCCGCAGCAGCTTTTCGTTATAGTCCTTGCCTGTGCGGGGCGGGTTGATCCCCACCCGGATATGCCTGAAACGCCGGTCCTCATGGAGCATTGCCTGTATCCTCCTAGCATTTTTAAGGCCGCTAAGGTCATTGTCCATGTAGAGATTGATGCGTCGGATTTCCGGGTGGCGTTCCAAAAATGCAATCAGCGCCACATGGGAAGTGCCGCCCAGGGACAGCCGGTAGCCATCCCATTTCCAGCCTTCCAATTCCTGCAGCGTGGCATGGGAGAGGGCGTCAATGGGCGCCTCAAACACTGCAACATGTCGGCTGCCTGGATTCTTCGGTGGATAGCAGAAGCTGTATTCCTTGTCGCTGCCGTAAACATCTTTTCTAAGATTGCCGGTAATGCTCCGCATACAGGCAAACTTCGCTTTGCCGGCTTCATCCTTTCCCACAAACATACAGACCGGCTCGCCATGATACCGTGCCTCATAGAACAGCCCTTCCCGGAAACACCGGCTGATCACATCAGAACTGATCCCGCGTCGCTGTAAATAGGAAACGGCAGAGGTAGCGCACCGTCTGGCCCAGGGGAGGGAAAATGTTTTCTTCTCCGGTTCTTTCTGCACATGGGCTGTTATTGTTGTACTCCGATAGGCCGGTGTCTGCTGGATTTCTCCGCCTACCAGCGTATGAACCGCATCCACCAGCCCATAGCCCCGAATCTGGATCAGATAATCCAGTGCGTTGATACTCCGGCCCCGGCTGTTCCAGTACCAGTACCTTTTCCCGGTCACATAGACCAGGCTGTCATGCTCCTTGTGCCGGTAATTGGGCCCGTCCCGTTTCAGTACCCCAGGCTCATGGAACTGCAGGTATGCGAAAAGGTCCGCCTCCCGCGCCGCCTGAATCTGTTCTTTGGTTACGCCGGGCATAGTGCCGGCACAGTATTTCTTTTCATCGTGCCCCGCCTCCTTTCCGTGATAACAAAAGACGCCCAGAGGCGCCTAACAGCCGTACAGGTCATGGTTGACCTCGGCACGGTAATAACTGTCCATTGTTGCCGGGGCATTATACAGCGCCGCCAACAGGTATGCCTTGATATTCCCGACTTTTGTGGTGTTCTTGTCAATACAGTCAAAGACATACTCTAAGTGGCCGGAATTGATCTTCAGGAAACGGCTTTTTACCACCTCCCTGGGAAAATCATCCCCGGCAATACGGATATATGGCCGGTTGGATAAAACCACTTCAAGCATAAGTTCCACAGTCTCGTCTAAGCGTTCCTTCCCATACCGGGAGACCATACAGTCATACTCAATATTTTCTTTGATGATTTTGCTGTATGCGTCTATCAATCCAATCCGATCCATCCCATCCGGGCGGCCTGCCGCCTCTGGCTTTGCCGGATAGATTGATTGATGGGTTCTTGATATATCCGTTTTTGATTTTTTAGTCCTTTGTGAATTAGTATTTAATTGTGCGGGATTTTCCTGTCCAGGTTCGGCCTGTTCAGGTTTTGCCTGTCCTGGATTTACCTGTCTTGGATTTTCCCGTTTAGGTGGAAACGCCTGTTTTTCAGCGTTTACAGGCTTTTCATGGATGGTATATTCAATATCTCCGAGCTGCCCGTTCTCATAGCGGAGGCGCTGCCTGGTGAGATACCCGTGCCGCTCCAGCTCCTTCAGGGCGGTAGTGATCGAATCCACGCCGTCCTTACAGATATGGGCGAGCCCCTTTGTGGTGTAGTCCCAATCTTCCGGCAGCGACAGCATGAGGGAGAGAAGCCCCTTTGCCTTTAAGGACAGTTCCGTATTGCGCAGATGGTGGTTGCACATAATCGTGAAGTCCTTCGTTTTTTCTACCCGGAATACAGCCATTTCACAGCCTCCTTTCTCCGGTTATTTCCGTTACAAGGCGCGGTCCCTGCGGTCATAGTGGAGGTGCCCGCCTGAAACCTTCGCATGGTTTTTCAGTTTGACTTCGCCCCGTTCCTGGCTGTCTAAGAATTTCTGATAGCCGGCATCCGTAAGGAACAGGCGCATCTTATCACCTTTGTCACCCACCGGGGAATCATAAGACAGCACATCAAAGACGATCATGTGGCGTACCTCCGGGTCGAAGCGTTCCAGCGCCATGATGTCATGCCCCTTCAATTTCTCCGCACCGGATTGCTGCCTGGCCTCGGCAATCTTTTCCCCAATCGTCCGGGGAGGGTAAGGCAGACGGTAATTCTTCTGAATATCCCGCACAATGTCCATGCACTCGGCATCCGTCAGAACGCGCAGCTTTGCCATCAGATTCTCCGCTGCCTTCCGCTGTTCGGGATTATTTGTGTACCGGGCGGTCATGTAAAGCTCGTTCAGGACTTTGGATTGATAGTCACCCTCAACCTGAAAAAGCAGCCGTTTTTCCATTTCATTTAATTCCATGTGAATCTCCTTTCTCCTGAAAATGGGTATGAAAAAAGGGCGTCCACCTGCAAAAGTGAAACGCCCACGGCAATCAGCGATCCGGCAATATACCGGACCGCTGGCACTATTAAATTTTGTCGTTAATGAAACAGCCTCCTTTATTCGATAATTTTCTCGTCATATTTCAACTTGGAAAAGGAATTGAATAAATGACGGCAAACGCTCAAACCCCTTGAAAATAAAGGCTTTTTCCGTTTGTCGTTATTATACCGTAACGGCACACCTGCGCCAGCATGCTGCTGTCGGAGGGCTACGGCCTGAAGGACGTGCAGG
>ERZ772854.584-NODE-584-length-42525-cov-7.212338_pt1 | contig 42525 bp, 33 predicted proteins | sample MGYA00580844_ERZ772854 | MGnify/ENA primary metagenome ERZ772854 (study PRJEB29015, sample SAMEA2737727) | human gut metagenome | biome: human gut; feature: human-associated habitat; material: faeces | place: China | collected 2012 ...
AGCGGAGGCCACCGCGTCCCGCACCCGTGGATCGAAGGCGGCGGGGATGATATAGTCGGCAGAGAGGTCGTCTCCCACCAGCTCCGCCAAGGCATGGGCGGCGGCGATCTTCATGGCGTCGTTGATGTCGCTGGCCCGGGCATCGAGGGCGCCCCGGAAGATGCCGGGGAAGGCCAGCACGTTGTTGATCTGGTTGGGATAGTCGCTGCGGCCGGTGGCCACCACCGCCGCACCGCCGGCCTTGGCGTCGTCGGGGAAGATCTCCGGCGTGGGGTTGGCGCAGGCGAAGATGACGGCTCCAGCGTTCATGGTCTGCACCATCTCCTTGGTCACGGCGCCGGGGGCGGACACGCCGATGAACACATCAGCCCCCGCCAGCACGTCCACCAGGGAGCCGGTCCGCTTCTCCGGATTCGTCACCTGGGCCATCTCCTCCTTGATCCAGTTCATGTCGTCGCTGCGGCCGGCGTAGATGGCGCCCTTCCGGTCACAGAGGGTCACGTCCCCTGCCCCGGCGGAGAGCAGCAGCTTCGTGATGGAGACGGCGGCGGCGCCGGCACCGTTGATGACGATTCGGACATCCTCCAGCCGCTTGCCCACCACTTTCAGGGCGTTGGTGAGCCCCGCCAGGGTGATGACGGCGGTGCCGTGCTGATCGTCGTGGAAGATGGGGATGTCGCACCGCTCCTTCAGCTTCCGCTCAATCTCAAAGCACCGGGGGGCGGCGATATCCTCCAGATTCACGCCGCCGAAGGACCCGGCCAGCAGGGCCACGGTGTTCACGATCTCGTCCACGTCGTGGCTGCGGACGCACAGGGGAATGGCGTCCACGCCGCCGAAGGCCTTGAACAGGACGCATTTGCCCTCCATGACGGGCATCCCCGCCTCCGGGCCGATGTCGCCCAGTCCCAGGACGGCGGAGCCGTCGGTGACCACCGCCACGGTGTTCCACCGGCGGGTCAGCTCGTAGCTCTTGCTGATGTCCTTCTGGATCTCCAGGCAGGGCTGGGCCACGCCGGGGGTATAGGCAGTGGACAGCGCATCGCGGTCCTTGCATTCGCAAAGGCTCTGCACGGCGATCTTGCCGGGGAACTTGCTGTGGAGCTCCAGAGCAGCTTTGTTGTAGTCCATGGGGATACCTCTCCTTACTATATAATTTTACTTTCCGTAATGGTGCTCGGTAGGGGCCGGACATGTCCGGCCCGCAGCCTTGCCGCCACATCGCTATGGATTTTACGTTGAGGGCAGGGCATGCCCTGCCCCTACAGGGTTGCTTCTTTTATTCGTGGTGTACCGGCGCATAGTCCGGTTCCAGCTTTATGACACAGAAATGGTCGGGCCACTTAGCCTGTACGGCATTGCGCAGGGCATTGACGAGCTTGACGCCCCGGTGCTGCTTGTCGGTCATGTACTCGGCAGGGACGGCACAGTCAAAAATCACGTTTGTATGTGTCGGGCCGGGCACAATGCGCAGGTCGTGGATGTTGGCCAGCGGCGCGAGCTCCTCGACCTCACGCTGCAAAAACGCCTTCAGCTCGTCCGCGTGGGGGTCACCGGTTACGACGGGGTCAAAGTGGATCGTCGCGATCAGCCCGTCCTCCACAAGCAGGTCCCGCTCAATGCGGTCAATGACATCGTGACTGCGCATGACGTCGTTCTTAGCGTCCATTTCCAGATGGAAGCTGACCAGGCGGCTGCCGGGGCCGTAGTCGTGGATCATCAGATCGTGCACGCCCAGCACGCCGGGATAGCTCAGGGCCTTTTTCTCGATATGCTCGACCAGATCCGAGTCAGGCGCCGCACCCAGCAGCGGATTGATGGTGTCTTTGACGAGCATTGCACCGCTGTACAAAATGAACGCCGCCACACCGATACCCATCAGTCCGTCAATGCGGGCAAAGCCGGTGAGCTTTGTCAGAATCGTGGCTGCCAGAACCGCTGCCGTCGTGATGACATCGTTGCGGGCATCGGCGGCGGTGGCCAGCAGCGTTTCCGAGTCGATGGCCGTGCCGATTTGCCGGTTCAGCCTGCTCATCCAGAGCTTGACGAGGATGGACGCAATCAGTACTGCAACCATGAGCCAGCTGAAAGCGACCTCCGTCGGGTGCAGAACCTTGGCAAAGCTCTCCTTCAAAAGCTCCACGCCGATGACCAGGATCATGACAGAGACCGCCAGACCGGCCAGATACTCATACCGGGCATGGCCGTAGGGATGCTCCGAGTCCGCCGGGCGCGCGCCGAGCTTGAAGCCGACGAGGCTGACGATATTGGAGCTGGCATCGGAGAGGTTGTTCATGCCGTCGGCGGTGATGGCAACGCTGCCGGTCAGTACACCGACGGCGATCTTGCCGCCCGCCAGCAGTAGGTTACACACCACGCTGACGATGCAGGCCAGGTTTCCGTAGGCCGTGCGGACGGCGCGATCCGCGGTGCTTTTATAATTTTTGACGAAAGTCCGTATTAAAAGCTGAATCAGTGGGAATGCCCCCTTTTTTAGAAAAAGACAGACCTTGTAAGGGTCTGCCTTTTGGTTGGTTATAAGTTCTTGCCTCCTCTGGGAGGGGGCCAAGGAGAAAAATTACTTCCGCACGATGCAGGCATCGCGCTCGGGGCCGACGGAGATATACTTGATCTTGCAGCCGACCAGCTCCTCCAGACGTGTGACATAGTTCTGAGCAGCCTGGGGCAGGTCCTCAAACTTGCGCACGCCGGTGATGTCGCAGTGCCAGCCGGGCACAGTCTCGACAACGGGCTGGGCGTCGTCCAGCGTCTTGCCCATGGGGAAGCGGGTGGTCGTGCTGCCGTCGGTCAGCTTGTAGGCGGTGACGATGGGCACTTCCTCCATGTAGTCGAGGACGTCCAGCAGGGTCAGGGCCAGTTCATCGCAGCCCTGGCACTGCACGCCGTAGCGGCTTGCCACAGCGTCGAACGGGCCGACGCGGCGGGGACGGCCCGTGGCGGCGCCGTACTCATGGCCGTGCTCACGCAGCACGTCCTTTTCCGCCTCTGTCATAGCCAGCTCCGTGGTGAAGGGGCCCTCACCGACGCAGGAGGAATAAGCCTTCATAATGCCGATGGAGAGGTTCAGCTTGTGGCCCGGGATGCCCGCACCGATGGGTGCATAGGCGGACACGGTGTTGGAGGAAGACGTGTAAGGATAGATGCCGAAGTCGATGTCACGCAGAGCGCCCAGCTGTGCCTCGAACATGATCTTCTTGCCCTCGCGGTCAGCCTTGTCCAGATAGTCGCCCACATCGCAGATGTAGGGGGCAAACAGCTTGGAATATTTCTCGCACCAGGCCCACATCTCGTCAACGCTGACGGGCTTCTGGCCGTAGATCTTCTCCATGGTCAGGTTCTTGGACTCGACGATGGTCTCCAGACGTTTCCTGACACCGGCGTCCATGTGGACGAGGTCGCCCATGCGCAGGGTCTTTTTCATGTACTTGTCGCCGTAGCTGTAGGCGATGCCGCGCTTGGTGGAGCCGAACTGAGCGCCGGTCTTGGACAGGCGCTCCTCCTCAAGGCCGTCCTGTGCGACATGGAACGGCATGGTGATGGTCGCACGGTCAGAGATTTTCAGGTTTTTGGGGCTGATCTCAACACCCTTCTCGGTCAGGGAGGCGATTTCCTTCTCGAGGTGCTCGGGGTCGATGACCATGCCGCCGCCCATAACGCAGACAACGTCGGGGCGCAGAATGCCGGAGGGAATCAGGTTCAGGACGAATTTGCCGCGCTCGTTCTTGACGGTGTGGCCTGCATTGTCGCCGCCCTGATAGCGCGCAACAATGTCATAGTCCTGGCTGAGCAGGTCGACCATGCGGCCCTTGCCCTCGTCGCCCCAGTTGATGCCGGTAATGGAAGTAAGCATACGTTTCTACCTCTTTTGTAAGTAAATAGGCATTTCAGCCTTTTCCGGAATCTCCGGGATCCGCTGCCGTTCTGTATTATACCATATTTGTCAAGAGAATACTATAGCTGTTTTGTACAAGATTCAAATGTTTTCGTTGGCGCAGTTGCAGGGGCAGATCAATGCTTAGAGAGCTTCGCATACTCGGCATAGGGGATCTTTGCGCCGTCCGCAGTCTGGACATAGGTGCTGTCAAGCTGCTGTTTGAAGGCCGCGCGCATATCGGCCAGATACTCCTTGCGCAAAGCGTCGCGCTCGGCGGTCTCACGCTCGGTCAGACCGATGGCCTTGGCCTTTTTTGCCAGCGCGTTGATGCGGTCAATTTTGGATTTTTCCATGGTGTATGTCTCCTTGTTGTTTGTATTTTGCCATTATACCACATTTTCACAGCAATTTCATTTTACTTTTCCGAAAAATCGTGTATAATAAGAAAGTATGCAATTTTGAGAAAGACAGGAGAATTCCATGAAACTGAAGAATTTCCGCCGTGTGGCAGCCCTTGGCATGGCTGTCGGCATGACTGCTGTGCTTGCGGCCTGCGGCAATACCGCTGACACCGCCTCCTCCGAGGCCGCTGAATCTACCGCCGAGACGGCTGACACCGCCGAGAAGGCCAGCGCTGAGACCGCGGACGCCGAGTACGCCTATCTGGCTGATTTCAGCTTTTCCGATGCGTTTGACGAGAACGGTTATCTCAAGGGCGTGACCGCCACCGATTATGTCACCCTGCCCGACGACTACGCGGACATCACGATCAGCGCCGACCTGGGCCAGGTCAGCGACGACGACATCAACGATTACATTGATTCCAACGTGCTGTCCAACTTTGCGACCACGAATGAGGTCAAGGACCGCGCAGCCGCGGACGGCGATACGGTCAACATTGACTATGTAGGCCGCATCGACGGCGTTGCTTTCGACGGCGGTGACACCAAGGGCAGCGGCGCCGACCTGACTTTGGGCAGCGGCACCTACATTGACAACTTTGAAGATCAGATCGTCGGCCATACCCCCGGCGAGACCTTTGACGTCACGGTCACCTTCCCCGAGGATTACGGCAATGAGAACCTGAACGGCAAGGAAGCCGTCTTTGAGACGACCCTGAACTACATCAAGGAGTCCGTCACCCCCGAGCTGACCGACGACTGGGTCAAGGAAAATCTCGGCGAGAGCATGAGCCTGAACAGCGTCGATGAGCTGAAAGCCTTCGTCAAGTCCACGATGCTCTATGACAACCAGGCCAGTGACGTTTACACCGCCCTGCATGACAAGGCCAGCTACGCGGACGAGCTGCCGCAGACCGCGCTGGACTACTACCGCGATGTGCTGCTGTACCGCATTTACACCAACGCCCAGAAATACGGCACCGACATGAACGCCCTGCTTTCCTCCGGCATGATGGGCAGCAGCTATGACAGCGTGGATGCCTATCTGGCAGATGCCAACGACAGCATCAAGTCCATCACCCAGCAGGCCCTGCTGATGCAGGCCGTGGCCGAGAAAACGGGCTTCAAGTGCGACACCGCCACCATGAACGCTGACTTTGGCCGCTACTACGGCACCACCGACCCGAGCCAGTATGTCTCCGCCTATGGTGAGAACTACATCAAGATGAACGTTCTGCAGAGCGACGTCATGCAGAACCTGATCGACAACGTCAAGTACGAATAAGCGGTAAGCGCCGCCGCACTCCCGGTTTTGCACCGGGAGTGCTTTTTTGTTGCTTTTTGCGGGGGAAACCTTTATAATAAAGGTATTCTGAATAAGGAGTCCTTCCCTATGCCTCTTATCATCCCGAAAGACCTGCCTGCTTACGAGGAATTGCAGCAGGAAAATGTATTTGTCATGCACCAGGAGCGCGCGATGAGCCAGCATATCCGCCCGCTGCGCATCCTGATTTTAAACCTGATGCCGACCAAGATCGTGACCGAGACCCAGCTGGCCCGCCTGCTGGCAAACAGCCCTTTGCAGGTGCAGGTCACCTTTTTGCAGACGGCGACCCACAGCACGACCCACACCGCGCCCGAGCACATGAAGGCGTTCTACAAGACGTTTGACGAGATCAAAAACGAGCGCTTTGACGGCATGATCATCACCGGTGCGCCGATTGAGGACCTGGACTACGAGGACGTTGACTACTGGGACGAGCTCTGCCGCATCATGGACTACACCAAGGAGAACGTCTACTCCACCATCCACCTGTGCTGGGGTGCGCTGGCGGGGCTGTACTACCACTTCGGCATCCCCAAGGTGCATCTGGACAAGAAGATGTTCGGCGTGTTTGAGCATCGCGTGACACGACCCTCCAACCCGCTGGTGCGCGGCTTCGACGAGGTATTCTACGCCCCGCACAGCCGCTGGGCCGGGCTGGACCGCGCCGCCATCGACGCCTGCGGCGACCTGCGCATTCTGGCCGAGAGCGACATTGCCGGGCCGATGCTGCTTTCCACCGAGTCCGGGCGGCAGATCTTTGTCATCGGCCACCCCGAGTACGACAAATATACGCTGGACAGGGAGTATAAGCGCGATGTGAAGGCCGGCAAGCCCATCAACATCCCGTGCAACTACTACCCCGACGACGATCCGAGCCGCGACCCGCTGTTCCGCTGGCGCGCCCACGGGTATCTGCTGTACACGAACTGGCTGAACTACTACGTGTATCAGGACACGCCGTACGATCTGAGCCGTCTGGAAGCGTTGGAGAAGTAACAGCCCATTGGTAGGGACGGATGCTTACATCCGCCCCTACAGGTTCCCCGATAGTAGAATTTTGTCTCAAGGAGCTTACTATGCCCAAAATCAGCGCCTGCATTGTGGCGTACTGTGATTATGACGAGGTCTGCGCCGCGGTGCGCAGCATCCTGCACTATACCCCTGCCCCGGATCTTGCCCTGTATGTCGTGGACAACGGCAGTCCCGACGGCTGCGGCAGGCAGCTGGCAGAGACGGATTTCGGCGACAGCCGCGTGACTGTGCTGCCGCTGGAAAAAAATATCGGCTTCGGCAAGGGCCACAACTATGTGCTGGATCGTCTGACCAGCGACGTACACTTTATTCTGAACCCGGACATCCTGCTGACCGGTGACGTGCTGGAGGACATGGCCGCGTGGCTGCTGGCCCGGCCCGGGGCCGCCATGGCAACGCCCCAGTTGCGCTACCCGGACGGCAAGCTGCAGCACCTGCCCCGCCGCAAGCCGACGCCCTGGCTGCTGCTGGCCCGGCAGCTGGCCCCGAAGCTCGGCGGCTGCTTTAAGAAGGCCGACGACCACTACACGATGCAGGATGAGGATCTGACCGTGCCCCGCCGCATCGAGTTCTGCACCGGCAGCTTTATGGCCGTGCGCACCGATGTGTTCAAGGAAATCGGCGGGTTTGACCCCGGGTATTTCATGTATGTGGAGGACGCCGACCTGACCCAAAAGGTGCTGCAGAAGGGCACCGTCTGGCTGGCTCCGCAGTTTTCCGCCATTCATGCGTGGCACCGCGCCCCCATGCGCGACGCAGGCAAGTTCAAGATGCAGCTTGTCAGCATGGGACGGTATTTCAAAAAGTGGGGCTGTGGGAAAGGGACGGTATGACCCTGCCGACATTTCGGAACTTGTAGGGACAGATGCTCGCCATCGGCCCCTACAACGCAAGAGCAGCGCAAAAGCAGCGTAAGAACCGCTCCGGTTGTTTTTCTTGACAAACCCGCGTTCCTATGCTACAGTAAGAATATTGCAAGGCCGCTGACCGACGGGATATTGTGGGGCTTACCACAGGGGACGCGGCGTTATCACTTGCCTTTTAAGCCGACCGTCTGGGCTGCATACACTGGAGTATGGTGTGTGCAGCCCTTTATTGTTTTTTTACAAAAACGGAGGAATCGTACAATGTTGAGCGACATCGAAATTGCCCAGGCCACCAAAATGCAGCCCATCACCGAAATCGCCGCCAATCTGGGCCTGCAGGGCGAGGACGTCATCCCCTACGGCCACTACAAGGCCAAGCTGAACCGCAAGCTGGCCAAGGCTGACAAGCCCGAGGGCAAGCTGATCTTAGTCACCGCCATCAGCCCCACGCCCGCGGGCGAAGGCAAGACCACGACGAGCGTCGGTCTGGCGGACGCCATGAACGCGCTGGGCAAAAAAACGATGCTCTGCCTGCGTGAGCCGTCGCTCGGCCCCGTGTTCGGCATCAAGGGCGGTGCGGCCGGCGGCGGCTATGCCCAGGTCGTGCCGATGGAGGACATCAACCTGCACTTTACCGGCGACATCCACGCCATCGGTGCCGCGAACAACCTGCTGGCTGCCATGATCGACAACTCGATCCAGCAGGGCAACCCGCTGAACATTGACCCCCGCCGCATCACCTGGAAGCGCTGCATGGACATGAATGACCGCCAGCTGCGGTTCATCGTGGACGGCCTCGGCGGCAAGGTCAACGGCACCCCGCGTGAGGACGGCTTTGACATCACCGTTGCCAGCGAGGTCATGGCGGTGTTCTGCCTGGCCACCGATCTGGAGGACTTAAAGGCCCGTCTGTCCCGCATCGTCTGCGCCTACACCTACGACGGCCAGCCCGTCACCGCCGGGCAGATCGGCGCGGCGGGCGCGATGACCGCACTTTTGAAGGATGCGCTCGACCCGAACCTTGTCCAGACGCTGGAGCACAACCCCGCCATCATCCACGGCGGTCCGTTTGCCAACATTGCCCACGGCTGCAACAGTGCCATTGCCACCAGGCTGAGCCTCAAGCTGGCCGACTACGTTGTGACCGAGGCCGGCTTCGGCGCGGATCTGGGCGCGGAGAAGTTCCTTGACATCAAGTGCCGCTATGCCGGGCTGCACCCCGCCGCCGTTGTGCTGGTGGCCACGGTGCGCGCGCTCAAGTCCCACGGCGGCGTGGCCAAGCCCGATTTGGGCAAGCCCAACGCCGAGGCCGTGCGTGCGGGCAGCGTGAACCTGGCCCGCCACATTGAGAACCTGCAGGGCTTTGGTCTGCCGGTCTGCGTTGCCATCAACGCCTTCCCCACCGACACTGCGGAGGAGATGGATGTTATTTATGACGTCTGCAGCAAGGCCGGTGTGCCCTGCGCCCTGAGCGAGGTCTTTGCCAAGGGCGGCGAGGGCGGCAAAGCGCTGGCCGAGACCGTGCTGTCCATCCTGGACGACAGCGCCGAGGTGCAGTACACCTACGAACTGGATGCGCCGCTGACGGATAAGATCGAGGCCGTCGCCACGAAGATCTACCGCGCGGGCCGCGTAAGCTACACCGCCGCCGCAAAAAAGACGCTGGACGAGCTGACCGCGCTGGGTTATGGCAAGCTGCCGGTCTGCATTGCCAAAACGCAGTATTCCTTCAGCGACAACGCCAAGCTGACGGGTGCGCCCGAGGGTCACACGCTGAATGTGCGCGAGGTGCGTTTGAGCGCCGGTGCCGGCTTTATGGTCGTTGTCTGCGGCAGCATCATGACGATGCCCGGCCTGCCCAAGCACCCCGCCGCCATGGACATTGACGTGGATGTACACGGGAAGATCACGGGTCTGTTCTGATTGGTAAAATTTTGGTAAAATCGTAAAATAAAGAATCCCCCTTCCGGGAGGCTGTAGGGGCCGATGACGAGCATCCGCCCCTACAGAGTTCCCAGAAGGGGGATTTTTATTAATAGTTATCACGCAGGCTTACAAATTTTCGCCGTTCGCACCAATGGCCCCCGCATACCATGCGGCGCTGTCCCCGGGGGCGGGCCGGCGTTATTCCGCCATGTCTCCCGCTTTTGCTTCCGGGGTCTCTGCGGCCTTCTGCTCCATGTCCGGGGCAATTTCGCCGCCGGGCATCTTGTGGCCGAAGGACGGCACAAAGAAATACTTGCGGATGATGAAGATCAGTGCGATGGCCACCACGCTGACCAGGTTCTGCACGGCGTCCTCATGGCCGACGATCATGTGGCGGGCAATGGCGTAGAGCAGCACCTCCAGCACGCTGCCGGGGCTGTGCTTGGCCAGCATCTTGATAAACTCGATGCCGATGACGATGTCCAGCGCACGTTCCAGAAAGGTGCGGATCTCCAGGCTGTCGGCATCGGTCAGCAGACCGGGCATCAGCTCCACCAGCGGGACAATGCTCATGAGCAGGGCCGCCAGCACAATGCCGGAGAGCACGACTTCGAGGATGCCCGCAGCCTCGGCGATCTGGTCACGGAAGATGCGCTTGAACCATTCCTCCCTGCCGTGCAGGGCGTAATTTGTCAGGCGTCGTTTGGGTGCAATCATACAAAGCTCCTTGTTTATGTATTTTTTCTATTTTATCATATTTTTGTGCCCTGTACCAGCAAAATTTTACAGGCCGTTTTAAAGTATGACAATTGCCCTCCAAGACCCATCAAAAACGACAAAAAGCGACGGTCAAAACCCTTTTGCACCGTTTTTTGGCTGAAATGTCCGCCGGGCGCTTGCATTTTTTTTGCCCAGCGTTTACACTACAATTACAGGGCACATCTTACTTTTATTAAAGGGGGATCTTCCGTGGCAAACGCAATGCAGCGTATTGGCTTCTTCGCGGGTGTTCTGTACCATCATACCCTTTTTACGTCGACACCACAGCGCAGTGTATCCTGATGCGGAGCACTGCGCTGTTTGCTTTGTAAGGGAGGTTTCAAAACGTATGAAAAAAGTTGCGATCATCATGGGCTCGGACAGTGACTGGCCGGTGGTCAAGGGTGCCTGCACGGTGCTGAAGGATTTCGGCGTGCCGTATGAGGCGCACATTCTTTCGGCCCACCGCACACCGGAGGCCGCCGCCGCGTTCGCCAAGAGCGCCCGTGCCGAGGGCTACGGCGTCATTCTCTGCGCTGCCGGCATGGCCGCGCACCTGGCCGGTGCCTTTGCCGCCAACACCACCCTGCCCGTTGTGGGCATCCCGATGAAGGGCGGCACCATGGACGGTCTGGACGCCCTGCTGGCCACTGTGCAGATGCCCAGCGGCTTTCCCGTGGCTACCGTAGCGCTGAACGGCGCGAAGAACGCCGCGTATCTGGCTGTGGCGATTCTGGCCGTGGCCGACGACGAGCTGGCCGCGAAGCTTGACAGCTTCCGCGCCGACACCGCCGCCGCGATTGCCAAGAAGGACGCCGCCATTGCCGCCGAAGCCGCAGCACTGTAAAAGAGCCTTCCCCCAAGGGGAAGCCAAAAACAGGTACACATACATACTATATTATACTATAAAAAGGAGCGTTTCTCATGAATTACGAAGTCAAAGAGCAGCTGTACGAAGGCAAGGCTAAGCAGGTTTTCGCTACCAACGATCCCGAGATCGTCATGGTCCACTATAAGGATGACGCCACTGCCGGTGACGGTGAGAAGAAGGGCACCATTCGCGACAAGGGCATTGTCAACAACAAGCTGTCCAACGCTCTGATGCAGAAGCTCGAGAAGGAGGGCATCCCCACCCATTACGTGCAGGAGGTCAATGACCGCGACACCTTTGTGAAGAAGGTCGAGATCGTGCCTCTGGAGGTCATCGTCCGCAACGTTGCAGCCGGTCACTTCAGCCTGCGCATGGGTGTGCCCGAGGGCAAGGTCTTTAAGACCCCCATCCTCGAGTACAGCTACAAGAACGACGATCTGCACGACCCGTTCATCAACCACTACTACGCCCTGGCCCTCGACCTGGCTACCCAGGAGGAGCTGGACACCATCGCGAAGTATGCCTTCAAGGTCAACGAGGTGCTGAAGAAGATCATGCTGGACGCCAACATCCGTCTGGTGGACTTTAAGCTCGAGTTTGGCCGCCTGTCCGACGGCACGATCATCCTGGCCGACGAGATCAGCCCCGACACCTGCCGTTTCTGGGACGCCACCACCGGCGCACATCTGGACAAGGATCTGTTCCGCCGCAACATGGGCGGCGAAGCCGACGCTTACCAGGAAGTCATGAAGCGCCTGCTGGGCTGATTGCACCCGCATAATTTACCGTGCGCTTTCCCGTAGGGGCGCATTCCCTATGCGCCCGCAAGAGGCAGCCGACCCACGGGCGGATATAGGATCCGCCCCTACGGCTTTACCATTCCGACAATTGGAGCAAATAAATGAGCGAAATTTCCCAATACACCGAGTCCCTGCACGAGGAGTGCGGCGTGTTCGGTATGTATGACAAGACCGGCGAGACCGATATGGTCAGCGCCGTCTACAGTGCGCTGTACGCCCTGCAGCACCGCGGCCAGGAGAGCTGCGGCATTGCGCTGAACGTCGACGGCGTGCTGTCCGGCTACCGCGATCTGGGCCTTGTCAGCGAGGTCTTTACCAAGCGTGTGCTGGAGGAGCTGCCCCGCGGCGCAAAGATGGCTACCGGCCATGTCCGCTATGCCACGGCGGGCCAGCGCAGCCGTTCCAATGCGCAGCCGATGGTTCTGCATCACTGCAAGGGCGCTATGGCGGTCTGCCACAACGGCAACCTTGTCAACGCGCCGAAGCTGCGCCGCAAGCTCGAGATGAGCGGTTCGATCTTTCACGGCACGTCGGACACCGAGGTCATCGCCTATCTGCTGACCCAGAACCGTCTGCTGACGCCGAACATTGAGATGGCCGTCAGCCGCACGATGGACGACATCGAGGGCGCATACTCCCTCGTCATTATGACCCACACCAAGCTGATCGCGGCGCGCGACCCCAACGGCTTCCGCCCGCTGTGCATCGGCGAGCTGCCCGACGGCAACGGCTATGCCTTTGCCAGCGAGAGCTGTGCGCTGGACGCCGTGGGTGCGAAGTTCGTCCGTGACGTGCGCCCCGGCGAGATCGTTATTGCCGACCACAACGGCCTGCGCACGATGGAGGACCACTGCGGCGCCGCGCCGCACACGATGTGCGTCTTTGAGTACATCTACTTTGCCCGCCCGGATTCCGTCATCGAGGGCACCTGTGTGCATGAGGCCCGTCTGCAGGCGGGCCGATTCCTGGCGCAGGAACATCCCGTGGAGGCCGATGTCGTCATCGGCGCGCCGGACTCCGGTCTGGATGCAGCGCTCGGCTATGCGCAGGAGAGCGGCATCCCCTACGGCGTGGGCTTTATCAAGAACAAATATGTAGGCCGCACCTTCATTCAGGGCAGCCAGGCCCAGCGCGAGAGCAGCGTGCGCATCAAGCTGAACGCCATCACATCCACGGTCAAGGGCAAGCGCGTTGTGCTGGTCGATGACTCCATCGTCCGCGGCACGACGAGCGCCCGCACCATCCGCCTGCTGCGCGAGGCCGGTGCTGCCGAGGTACACTACCGGATCAGTGCGCCGCCGTTCGCCCACCCGTGCTACTTCGGCACCGACATTCCCGACGAGAAGGACCTGATTGCCACCGGCCACACCGTCGAGGAGATCAACGAGCTGGTCGGGTCTGACACGCTGGGCTATTTGAGCATTGAGCATGTGCAGCAGCTGGCCATCCACAGCAAGTGCGGCTTCTGCACGGGCTGCTTTACCGGCAAATACCCCGTTGCCCCGCCCACCGAGACGATGGACATTGTCTACGACAAGCCGCTGAGCCAGTCTAAGACGAATAAAAAGCTGTAAGGTTCAAAGGCTTCCCCAGAGGGGGAAGCTGTCACCGAAGGTGACTGATGAGGGGCAGCCTTTCCCCGGCCACCCGCTCACGGGATGCAGCGGCAAGCTTACCCCTCATCCGGCCTCGGTCGGGGCCTCGGCCACCTTCCCCCACAGGGGAAGGCATTTCCCCATTCATACGATTTACTCGCAAGGGAGATTATTCTACTATGGAAAAAAGCTATTCTGCCAGCTACGCCGCTGCAGGCGTGGATATTACCGCCGGGTACCGCTCTGTTGAGCTGATGAAGCAGTATGTGGCCCGCACGATGACCGAGAACTGCATCGGCGGTCTGGGCGGCTTCGGCGGCCTGTTTGAGCTGGACTGCACCGGCATGGAGCATCCCGTTCTGATTTCCGGCACTGACGGCGTCGGCACCAAGCTGCGCATCGCCATGCTGCTGGACAAGCATGACACCATCGGCATCGACTGCGTGGCCATGTGCGTCAACGACGTCATCTGCGCCGGTGCCAAGCCGCTGGTTTTCCTCGACTACATCGCCTGCGGCAAGAACATCCCGGAGAAGATCGCCGAGATCGTCAAGGGCGTGGCCGAGGGCTGCGTCCAGGCGGGTTGCTCCCTCGTGGGCGGCGAGACCGCCGAGCACCCCGGCATGATGCCCGAGGATGAGTACGACCTGGCCGGCTTCACCGTCGGCGTCGTGGACAAGGCAAAGATTTTGGACAACTCCACGATGCAGCCGGGCGATGTCATCATCGCACTGCCCTCCACGGGCGTACACTCCAACGGTTTCTCGCTGGTGCGCAAAATTTTTGACATTGACAACAACCCCGATGTGCTGAAAAAGACATTCGACGGCATGGACAAGCCCCTGGGCGAGGCCCTGCTGGCCCCCACGAAGATCTACGTCAAGCCCGTGCTGGCTGTCATGGACGAGATCACGGTCAAGGGCGTGTCCCACATCACCGGCGGCGGCTTCTATGAGAACATTCCCCGCAGCCTGAAGAAGGGCTGTGCAGCCCGCATCGCCAAGGCCGATGTGCGCATCCCTGCCCTGTTCGACGTCATGCAGCGCGAGGGCGGCATCTCCGAGCACGATATGTTCAACACCTTCAACATGGGCGTCGGCATGGTGCTGACCGTCGCGCCCGAGGATGCGGACAAGGCCATTGCCATTCTGAAGGCCCACGGCGAGGACGCCTACCGCCTGGGCACCATCGTCGAGGGCGACGGGGTCGAGCTGGTATGAAGCGTGTAGCGGTACTGGTATCGGGCGGCGGCACGAATCTGCAGGCCCTGCTGGAAAGCGAGCGCCGCGGCGAGAACCCGAACGGCAAAATCGAGCTGGTCGTTGCCAGCAAGCCCGGCGTCTACGCGCTGGAGCGCGCCGCCAATTTCGGTGTGGAATCCGCTGTTGTCAGCCGCAGGGACTACGCTGACAGCGCAGCGTTTGACGCCGCCCTGCTGGACACCCTGCAGAAGCACAGTATTGACGTGGTCGTGCTGGCAGGCTTTTTGAGCGTGCTGGGCGAAAAGGTCATTGCGGCCTACCGCAATAAAATCATCAATGTTCATCCCAGCCTGATCCCCAGCTTCTGCGGCCCCGGCTTCTACGGACTGCGCGTGCACGAGGCTGCGCTGGCCCGCGGCGTGAAGCTGACCGGCGCTACCGTCCACCTTGTAAACGAGGAATGCGACGGCGGGCCCATTCTGCTGCAGAAGGCCGTGGCCGTGGAGCCCGGCGACACCCCCGAGACGCTGCAGAAGCGCGTCATGGTCGAGGCCGAGTGGCAGCTGCTGCCCAAGGCATTGGCGATGGTGTGCAGTGACGAGGTGTAAAATCGTTTTCCACCACTGCACGGCAGGGAATCCCGTTTCCTGTTTACGCAAAACGAGGTTTAACAATGAAAAAGAATCTGTACAAATATCTTGCCGGGAATGACTACCCCGGACGCGGCATTGTGCTGGGCAAAAGCCCCGACGGCCAGAAGGCGTTCGTCGCCTACTGGATCATGGGCCGCAGCGCCAACAGCCGCAACCGTGTGTTTGAGCCTATCGACGGCGGCATCCGCACGGTGGCCGCTGACCCGGCCAAGCTCGAGGACCCGCACCTCATCATCTACAACGCTGTGCTGACCCTGCGGGAGACCACCGTGGTCACGAACGGCGACCAGACCGACACGATTGCCCGGTTCATGAACGGCAACCTTTTCCCCGGCTACAGCTTTGAGGCTGCGCTGGCGACCCGCACCTATGAGGACGACGCGCCGAACTTTACCCCGCGCATCTCCGGCGTCGTCGATATGCGCCGCGGCGGCTACAAGCTGTCCATCGTCAAGTCCGACGAGGGCAACGCCGAGAGCGTGCAGCGCCAGACCTTCGACTACCCGCAGCCTGTGGCCGGTGAGGGACACTTCATCAGCACCTACGTCAAGAACGGTGCGCCGATCCCCAGCTTTGCGGGTGAGCCGCTGCGCGTCGCCATCGACACGAACGACGCGGACAAGTTTGCCGACAAGCTGTGGGCGAGCCTGAACGAGGACAACAAGGTCAGCCTGTTTGTCCGCAGCATCGAGCTGGAAACCGGCGAGTACGAGGACATTATCCTGAATAAATACACCGCTGTGGAGGGTTAATATGAACGAATTTCAGCTGAAATACGGCACGAACCCCAACCAGAAGCCCGCCCGCATCTACATGGCGGACGGCAGTGACCTGCCCGTGCAGATTTTGAACGGACGCCCTGGCTACATCAACTTTCTGGATGCGTTCAACTCCTGGCAGCTCGTGCGCGATTTGAAGAAGGCACTCGGCCAGCCCGCTGCCGCCAGCTTCAAGCACGTCTCCCCCGCCGGTGCGGCCATCGGTCTGCCGCTGGATGAGACCCTGCGCGCCATGTACCACATTGCGCCGGAGACCGAGCTTTCCCCGCTGGCCTGCGCCTACGCCCGTGCCCGCGGTGCGGACCGTATGTCCAGCTTCGGCGACTGGATCGCGCTGTCCGATGTCTGCGACCTGAGCACCGCGAAGCTGATCCAGCACGAGGTCTCTGACGGCATCATTGCGCCCGGCTACGACGCCGACGCGCTGGAGGTGCTGAAATCCAAGAAGAAGGGCGGCTACGCCATCGTCCAGATCGACGCCGACTACGAGCCGAAGCCGCTGGAGACCCGCACGGTCTTTGGCGTGACCTTCGAGCAGGGCCGTCAGGACCTGGACATTTCCAATGAGACGATGCTGCAGAACGTTGTGACCGAGAACAAGGTCATCAGCGACGAGCAGCGCCGCGACCTCATCATCAGCCTGATCGTGCTGAAATACACCCAGTCCAACAGCGTCTGCTACGTGCAGGACGGCCAGACCATCGGCGTCGGTGCGGGCCAGCAGAGCCGCGTGCACTGCACCCGTCTGGCGGGCCAGAAGGCCGACAACTGGCAGCTGCGCCACATGCCGAAGGTGCTGGACCTGCCGTTCCGCGCTGACATTGCCAAGCCGAACCGCGACAACGCGATCGATGTTTACATCGGCGACACGCCGGAGGATGTCATCGGCGACGATGTCTGGGCCGAGACCTTCACCGAGCAGCCGGCCCCGCTGACCGCCGAGGAAAAGCGCGCCTGGCTGGATGCCGTGACCGGTGTGAGCCTGGGCAGTGATGCCTTCTTCCCGTTCGGCGATAACATCGAGCGCGCGCGCCGCAGCGGCGTGACCGCCATTGTACAGCCGGGCGGCTCCATCCGCGACGCACAGGTGATCGACACCTGCAACAAGTACGGCATTGCGATGGCGTTCTGCGGCATCCGGCTGTTCCATCATTAAACGCAAAAACAACTCGCCTGCGGCGATTTTTCGTCGCGGGCTGTTGTGCTGTCAAGGAGGACGCTTATGAAAATTCTGGTTGTAGGCGGCGGCGGGCGTGAGCACGCCATCATCCGCGCGCTGAAAAAAAGCCCCCGCTGTTCCGAGATCTGGTGTGCGCCCGGCAACGGCGGCATCAGCTATGACGCCCACTGCAAGGCCATCCCGGCCACCGACGTGGACGCCATGGTCAAATTTGCCAAGGAAGAAGCCTTTGACTATGTCGTCGTCGCCCAGGACGACCCGCTGGCGCTGGGCATGGTCGATGCGCTGGCCGCTGTCGGCATCCCGGCATTCGGTCCTGACAAGGCCGCGGCCCGCATTGAGGCCAGCAAGGTGTTCAGCAAGGACCTGATGAAGAAATACGGCATCCCTACGGCCAAATATGAGACGTTCGACGACCCCGAGAAGGTCATGGACTACGTCAAAGCCGAGGGCAAATACCCCGTCGTCATCAAGGCGGACGGCCTGGCGCTGGGCAAGGGCGTGCTGATCTGCCAGAATGAGCAGGAGGCCGCCGACGGCGTCAAGGAGATCATGCTGGACAAAAAGTTCGGCGCGTCCGGCAATCATGTGGTCGTCGAGGAGTTCCTGACCGGCCCCGAGGTCAGCGTGCTGTCCTTCTGCGACGGCAAGACCGTCAAGCCGATGGTCTCGAGCATGGACCACAAGCGTGCTCTCGACCACGACGAGGGCCTGAACACCGGCGGCATGGGCACCGTGGCCCCGAACTCCTACTACACGCCCGCAGTCGCCGAGCGCTGCATGCAGGAGATTTTCCTGCCCACGGTTGCGGCCATGCAGGCCGAGGGCTGTCCCTTCAAGGGCTGCCTGTATTTCGGCCTGATGCTGACCCCCGACGGCCCGAAGGTCATCGAGTACAACTGCCGCTTCGGCGACCCCGAGACGCAGGTCGTGCTGCCCCTGCTGGAAAGCGACCTGCTGACCGTGATGGAGGCCACAACGAACGGCACGCTGGACAAGACCGATGTCAAATTCAGCGACGGCGCGGCGGCTTGTGTCATCTTAGCCAGCGGCGGCTATCCCCTCGCCTACGAGAAGGGCAAGGAGATCACCGGCCTGACCGCTGGCCAGCTGGACGCCGCCGATGTGACGGTCTACCACGCCGGCACGGCCATCAAGGACGGCAGGCTCGTCACGAACGGCGGGCGCGTGCTGGGCGTGACCGCCACGGCCAACACCCTGCCCGAGGCGCTGAAAAAGGCGTATGCTGCCACGGAGAGCATCCATTTTGACAAGCTGCACAAGCGCAGTGACATTGGGGCAAGAGCGCTGGCAGCAATGCAGTAAAAAGGCTTCCCCTTCGGGGGAAGCTGTCACCGAAGGTGACTGATGAGGGCAAACTTCCCGCAGCTTTCCGTCAACGGGATACAGCGGTACACTTTCCCCTCATCCGCCCTCGGACGGGGCCTCGGCCACCTTTTTCCCCAGGGGGAAGGCTTTCCGTCCGTCACTTCCTGCAAATTTAACTCTCAGGAGGAAATACAATGGTATATCGCATTTATGTTGAGAAAAAGCCCGGCTTTGACGGCGAGGCACAGGGGCTTCTGCATGAGCTGGTCGATTTGGTCGGCATCCAGAATCTGACCGGTCTGCGCCTTTTGAACCGCTATGACGTCGAGGGCATCGACGCAGTGCTGTTCCAGCAGGCTGTGCCCACCGTGTTCAGTGAGCCGCCTGTTGACGTGACCTACGACAAGCTGCCCGACGCCAAGACCGTTTTTGCCGTCGAGTACCTGCCCGGCCAGTTTGACCAGCGCGCCGACTCTGCCAGCGAGTGCATCCAGCTGCTGAGCCAGGGCGAGCGCCCCGCGGTGCGCTCCGCCCGCGTCTATCTGCTGGACGGCGACCTGACCGACGCCGACCTGGCCGCCATCAAGAAGTACGTCATCAACCCCGTCGAGGCCCGCGAGGCAAGCCTTGACGAGCGCAGCACCCTGAAAATGGAGTTTGCCATCCCGACGGAGGTCGAGACACTGACCGGCTTCACCGCGCTGGACGACGACGCGCTGGAAGCGTTCCGCAATGAGAAGGGCCTGGCGATGGACCATGCGGACATCGTGTTCTGCCAGAACTACTTCAAATCCGAGCACCGCGACCCGACCATCACCGAGATCCGTCTGATCGACACCTACTGGTCCGACCACTGCCGCCACACGACGTTCGGCACGATCCTGGACGACGTGAAGATCGACGACGAGCTGGTGCAGGCCGCATTTGACCGCTACATGGCACTGCGCGCCGAGACGGGCCGCGACAAGAAAAACCGCACCCTGATGGACTGCGCGACCATCGGTGCCAAGGCGCTGAAGCAGCGCGGCATTCTGAAGAACCTTGACGAGAGCGAGGAGATCAACGCCTGCACCGTCAAGATCAAGTGTGACGTGGACGGTGAGCAGCAGGACTGGCTGTTCCTGTTCAAGAACGAGACCCACAACCACCCCACCGAGATCGAGCCCTTCGGCGGCGCGGCGACCTGCATTGGCGGTGCCATCCGTGACCCGCTGTCCGGACGCAGCTATGTCTATCAGGCCATGCGCGTGACCGGTGCGGCTGACCCGCTGAAGCCTGTTTCCAAGACAATGCCCGGCAAGCTGCCCCAGCGCAAGCTGGTCACGACGGCTGCCGCGGGCTATTCCAGCTACGGCAACCAGATCGGCCTTGCCACCGGTCAGGTCGCAGAGCTGTACCACCCCGGCTACGCCGCCAAGCGCATGGAGATCGGCGCAGTTGTCGGCGCGACGCCTGCCGGCCATGTCCGCCGCGAGGAGCCCGCCCCGGGTGATGTCGTCATCCTGCTGGGCGGACGCACGGGCCGCGACGGTGTCGGCGGTGCCACCGGTTCCTCCAAGGCGCACAAGCTGACGAGCCTTGAGACCTGCGGTGCCGAGGTGCAGAAGGGCAACGCGCCCATCGAGCGCAAGCTGCAGCGCCTGTTCCGCCGCGAGGACGCCTGCCGCCTTATCAAGCGCTGCAACGACTTCGGCGCAGGCGGTGTGTCTGTCGCCATCGGTGAGCTGGCCGACGGCCTGCACATCGACCTGAACAAGGTCACCCGCAAGTACGAGGGTCTGGACGGCACCGAGCTGGCCATTTCGGAGAGCCAGGAGCGTATGGCCGTGGCCGTTGCTGCCGAGGACGCCGAGACCTTTATGAAGTACGCCGCCGAGGAAAACCTCGAGGCGACTATCGTTGCCACCGTCACCGAGGAAAAGCGGATGCGCGAGGTCTGGAACGGCAAGACCATCGTTGACCTCTCCCGCGAGTTCCTGAACTCCAACGGTGCCGAGCGCCACGCTGATGCACACATCCTGCCGGGCCATGTCTGGCAGCCCCAGTTTGCCGGTGCAACGTTTGAGCAGAAGCTGGAATCCATGGTCAGCGACCTGAACGTCTGCAGCCAAAAGGGCCTGGGCGAGCGGTTCGACTCCACCATCGGCGCAGCCACCGTGCTGATGCCCTACGGCGGCAAGTACCAGCTGACCCCGACGATGGCCATGGCCGCCAAGCTGCCAGTGGACGGCGAGACGACGACCTGCTCCGGCATGGCGTGGGGCTTCAACCCCTACCTGACCGAGGCTGACCCCTACCGCGGCGCGTATATGGCCGTGGTCGAGAGCGTGACCAAGCTGGTCTGCGCGGGCTTCCACCACGAGGACATGTACCTGACGTTCCAGGAATATTTTGAGCATATGAACGATAAGCCCGAGCGCTGGGGCAAGCCGCTGGCCGCCCTGCTCGGTGCGCTGGATGCCCAGATGGGTCTGGGCATTGCGTCCATCGGCGGCAAGGACTCGATGTCCGGCAGCTTTGAGGGCCTGGACGTGCCCCCGACGCTCGTCAGCTTTGCGACGGCCATCGGCAACACCCACGACGTGCAGAGCCCCGAGTTCAAGAAGGCCAACAGCTCCGTTGTCATCCTGCGCCCCAACTACAAGAACGGTCTGCCCGAGATCGGCAGCCTGATCGCCATTTACAAGACCGTCGAACAGATGATCGACGAGGGCAAGGTGCTGGCTGCCGCCACGCCGGGCTACGGCGGTGTGGCCGAGGCACTGTTCAAGATGTGCGTCGGCAACCATGTGGGTCTGCAGCTGTCCAATGACATCGACCTGAACGATCTGTTCAAGCCCGCCTACGGCGCGGTCATTCTGGAGCTGCTTGATGCCTCCGCCGGTGAGTTCCTCGGCTTCACCACCGTGGACTACACGCTGGAGGCCGAGGGCAAGGCCATTGACCTGGCCCGTCTGCAGGAGCTGTGGGAGCAAAAGCTCGAGCCGGTATTCCCCTACCGCAAGGCCGGTGAGTTCGTCCCCGCACTTGAGCATGACTGCCCCGCCAACAAGCGCGTGGCTCCCTCTGTGCGCCTGGCGACGCCGCGGGTCGTCATCCCCGTATTCCCCGGCACGAACTGCGAGTACGACACAGCCCGCGCGTTCCGCCGCGCAGGCGGCGACCCGCATGTTCTGGTGCTGAAAAACCTGACCCCCGCCAACGTGGCCGAGAGCTGCGAGGCGCTGGTGAAGGAGCTGGACGAGGCGCAGATCCTGATGCTGCCGGGCGGCTTCTCCGGCGGCGACGAGCCGGACGGCAGCGCCAAGTTCATTGCGGCGTTCTTCCGCAATCCGTCGGTGGCCGACGCAGTCAACCGTCTGCTGAACCAGCGCGACGGTCTGGCTTTGGGCATCTGCAACGGCTTCCAGGCACTCATCAAGCTGGGCCTGGTCCCCTACGGCGAGATCCGTCCCATCACCGAAAGCGACCCGACGCTGACGTTTAATACGATCCACCGCCACCAGTCCATGCTGGTGCGTACCCGCGTGGCCAGCAACAAGAGCCCCTGGCTGAGCAAATGCGACATCAACGACGAGCACCTGATCGCCATCAGCCACGGCGAGGGCCGCTTTGTCTGCAACGAGCAGCTGCTGAACCAGCTCATCGACAACGGCCAGATTGCAACCCAGTACGTTGACCTGCTTTGCCGCCCGACGATGGACATGCGCTACAATCCGAACGGCTCCGTGCTGGCAATCGAGGGCATCACGAGCCCGGATGGCCGTGTCTTTGGCAAGATGGGCCACAGCGAGCGCAGCGGCGAGCAGCTCTATAAGAACGTCACCGGTGACAAATACCAGCCGATCTTTGAGGGCGGCGTGAATTATTTCAAGCTTTGATATTTCGGGAAGTTTCTGCTATACTGGAACTATCAGCTTAAAAGATTGTGAGGATTTGACCCAATGGCACAACACGACAAATATATTTCGCCGTTCTCTACGCGCTATGCGTCGGATGAGATGCAGTACATCTTCTCTGACGACAACAAGTTCCGCACCTGGCGCCGGCTGTGGATCGCGCTGGCTAAGGCCGAGCAGAAGCAGGGCTTGGCCATCACCGATGAGCAGATTGCCGAGTTGGAGGCGCACAAGGACGACATCAACTATGAGGACGCCATTGCGCGCGAGAAGCTCGTCCGCCATGACGTGATGAGCCACGTCTACGCCTACGGCCTGCAGTGCCCCAAGGCAAAGGGCATCATCCATCTGGGCGCGACCAGCTGCTATGTCGGTGACAACACCGACGTCATCATCATGCGCGAGGGCCTGCAGCTCGTGCGCAAGAAGGTCATCGGCGTGCTGGCAAATCTGGCCAAGTTCGCCGACGAGTACAAGGCCATGCCCTGCCTGGCCTACACCCACTGCCAGCCCGCGCAGCTGACCACCGTCGGCAAGCGCGCCACGCTTTGGATGAACGAGCTGTACATGGATCTGGAGGAGCTTGACCACCAGATCTCCCAGCTGGCGCTGCGCGGCGTTAAGGGCACCACTGGCACCCAGGCCAGCTTTGTGGAGCTGTTCAACGGCGACTCCGCCAAGATCAAGGCCGTCGAGGCCGACGTCTGCGCCCAGATGGACTTTACCAAGGTCGTGCCGGTCTGCGGCCAGACCTACAGCCGCAAGGTGGACTACAATGTGCTGTCCGCCGTGGCGGGCATCGGCCAGTCCGCCATGAAGATGGCGACGGACATCCGCCTGCTGGCGAACTTCAAGGAGATGGAGGAGCCGTTTGAGAAGAACCAGATCGGTTCCTCCGCTATGCCCTACAAGCGCAACCCCATGCGCTGCGAGCGCATCTGTGCGCTGAGCCGCTACCTGATGGTGGACGTGCTGAACCCCGCCATCACTGCCGGTACCCAGTGGTTTGAGCGCACGCTGGACGACTCCGCCAATAAGCGCATTGCGATGGCCGAGGGCTTCCTGGCTGCTGACGCCATCCTGAACATCCTGCTGAACGTCTCCGACGGGCTGGTCGTCTACCCGAAGGTCGTCCGTGCCCGCGTCATGGCCGAGCTACCGTTCATGGCAAGCGAGAACATCATGATGAAGGCCGTCAAGAAGGGCGGTGACCGTCAGGAGCTGCACGAGCGTCTGCGTGAGCACGCCGTGGCCGCCGCTGCCGTTGTCAAGCAGGAGGGCAAGCCCAACGACATGATTGCCCGCGTCGAGGCTGACCCTGCATTCGGCCTGACCCGCGAGGAAATCGAAGCCGAGCTCTCCCCCGAAGCCTTTACGGGCCGCAGCGCCGAGCAGGTCACCGAGTTCCTGCGCGACGTCATCCAGCCCGTGCTGGACGCCAACAAAGAGGACCTAGGCCAGCATGTGGAGCTGAACGTGTAATTTTTATTCAGCTGTTTATCCGTAGGAGCGGATGCTCATCATCCGCCCGCGGGTCAATGCAAGCATCGACCTCTACAACATAGTAAAAGCCCCGCAGCGTCTTTTGTAAGGCGCTGCGGGGTGTTTTTATGCGATTTCGTTGGAGGGCGTCAGGCCGGATTCAAGAACATCCGCCAGAAATGCGCTGTGGTCGGCGTAGTCTGCGGCGGGAACAAGGGCAATATCGTAGTAGGTAATCGGCAGGTCGTTGGCTTCCAACACAGCCTTCAGGGTGTGCAAGACCTGCTGCATATCCGCCTCCGTCGGCTTTCTGTCCCATAGAATCTGCGCACAAAGGCGGCTGGGCACCTTTTGCAGCAGAGCCTTGTCAAAGGCCGCGTCCAGCGGCAGGTCGTCCACATAGTCAGCTGGGGTCACGCCGTCCTGCTCGGTATAGCAAAGGTCGATCTCTACCGTGTTGCCCTTTGCGCCGTAGACAGATACAAAGTTTAATTCTGGGGCCTGCACGGTCAAATATGCGGCTGCCTGCTGGGCGGCTTCATTTCCCAAGCGATAACACGTGTTCCAGCGGTGGTCAACGTAAAACGTGTGGGTCGGCTCAAACTCCATACCCCGGATTTCATCATCGGTCAGCAGCCAGAACCGCGTCTGCACTGCAAAGTTTGTATCACGGCTCTGGTCAGACTGAACGTATACCACATAGTGGAAGAACTGTCCATCAGCGGCGGTGCGCTGGTCCCAGTGAAATGTTTCCTCCGGATATAGCTTTTCCGCATATCGAATGGCCCGATGTATAGCCCACTGTTGGCTGAGCGGGTCACCGTTGAGGGCGTCAAAGGCCAGCAGCAGAGCCAAAATCAGCAGCAGGGCCGCCGCCAGTGCCAGGCGGCGCATGGTTTTCGTCTTTTTATTCTTTGTTTTCATGGGTACTCTCCTTTGCATAGTGCAGCAGCCAGCCGATCAGCCAGCCCATGCCGCCCAAAACAGCGTACAAGATACAGCCGGACGCCAGATTCCATAAGAAATTGCTAAGCGAGAATGATTCCAAAAAAGCCGTCTGCTTTATGATAGCATCCAGCACGGCCAGCCCCAGCGTAAACAGCAGCAGTGGCTTGCCCATGCCGGTATCCCGGCAGGTCAGAACGGCCCAGACACACGGCAGGAACAGGATAACCCAGTTGGCGCTGCCTGTATACCCCAGGGCCACGCCCGCCGCAATGCCAACAAAGGCCAGCAGCAGCAAATGGGTGCTGTATCGGCGGCGCAGTTTTTGCAGGATCTTACCGTCATCCGGGGCGGGCAGTTCCGGCACGGCGGGGGCATCTGCTCCCTGCCGCAAAGCGCGGCAGGCCGGGCAGGCAGCCAGGTGGGCTTTTACCAGCGCTTCACTTTCCGGGCTGGCTACGCCGTCCTGCACCAGAGGCATCAGGTCGCGGCAGACCGCGCAGGGGATTTTTGCAGTTTCAGCAGCTTCTTTCACAGGTCGTAGCCCTCCTTTGCAAGCATTTGTTTTAACCAGGTGCGGGTGCGGTGCTCGATCACGCGGGCCGAGCTTTCGCTGATGTGCAGCTCCGCGGCAATTTCATTGTAGCTGTAGCCCATGGCCCGCAGCTGCACCACGCGGCGGGCTCGGTCATCCCTTTGCTGCAGCAGTTCCTTCACACGCTGCCATTGCAGGCGGCTGTCCGTGCGCTCGGTCAGGGTGTCCTCGGCCAGGCAGCCTTCCAACAGTTCATCGGTGCTGGCGGTGGGGTGCTTTTTGCGTAAGCCTTCGAGCCAGATGTTGCGCGCAATGCCGAACAGCCAGGTCTTGACAGCGCAGTCCCCGCGGTAGGTGTGCAGCCGTTTCAGCGCCCGCAGGAAGGTCTCGCTTAGCAGATCCTCCGCCTCGGCGGGATCGTGGGTCAGGTGGCAGAGATAGCGATACAGGTCCGTGCGGTAGAGTCTGTACAGTTCTTCTAATTCCGGCAATTCCGGCAGCGGCATGGCCTGTCCCCCTTTCTCTGTGCTTTCACTCTATTAGTGCTGTTTGGGTCGCGGATGTTACAGCCCTATCCAAAAAAACACCCCGACTTTTCTGTCGGGGCGTTGGGGTTATTCTGTGGGGCTTTCGGGGTCGGTCTCCTCCTCGGGGGACGGGGTCGGCTCCGGGGCAGGTGTCGGTTCGGGGGTATCGGGGGCGAAGTAGGCGCGGATGTCGCCGTCGCTGCGCTGGGTCGAGATGTCGAGCACGCCCTTATCACCGGCGGCCAGACCCTTTTCCGGGTCGGTCAGCGCGGCAGCGGCCAGTCGCAGCTTGTAGGCGAGGTTCGTCTCACTGCCCAGCAGCACCTGAACGCGGTTTTGGTAGGTGAACTCAATATCACTCAGATCCTGGATGTTCAGCGCCGTCGTGCCGTCAAACAGGTTGTTCTCCTGCAGGCCGTCCCGCATTTCGGTCAGCGTTTGCAGTGCGCTGGCCTGCAAACCCGCTGTCTCCGCTGTGGCCTGCTGGGTCTCGCTCAGGAGTGAGTTATAACTCTTGGGTTCGATGTTCTGCCCCACCACGGGGGAGAAATCTGTGGGCAGCGACATGGTCAGCAGAATCAGGCCGTCCGGCTGGCTGACGTCGGTGCGCAGAATTTTGAGGGAGTCGCTCAAGACCATCCACCCGCCGGGGTACATACAGGCGAACCGCTCCGTGGCGGGCTCGACCTTGATGATGACCGCGGCGGGCAGCTGGATCTCCACAGCGACACGCTCCAAATACGGGAACTGAAGCGCCAGCTGCTGGGTCTTTTCCGCGGTGGAGAAGGCGAACAGGTTGGAGTTTTTCTCGATGCCCAGCGCCTCGATCAGCTCGTCGGACGTGTAGATGCCGGTATCGACGGGCTGGGAGCCGTCATAGCTCTCTACCCGGAAGATCGTGACCTTGAACAGAAGGTTGATCGACACAAACGCACCCACGGCCAGCACGGCCAGCACGCCGAGTGCCCCCAACAGACGGCGGCGGCGCTTTGCCCGTATGATCTCCGCCTGTGTGACGCGGCGCGTGCGCCTTGGCGTGCCGGGGCGGTAGCCTGCCTTCTGGGGATTGATCTCCTGCGCAGGGCGCTGCCGCGGGGGCACATGGGGAGTAGGCGCGGCCTTTTCAGTCGGCGCTTTGGGGCGCGGGGCGTTCCTTTTTTCAAGGCCCAAGCGGCTGCCCATACTGCGGCGGGACTGTTGGGCGTAGGAGCCGTTTGCGGATTTTTGCCTGCGGCTGCGCTGGTTGCGGTCCATAAGCGGCTCCTTTCCGGTGAATTTTGGGGCGGCTGCCCGTGGGTGGATAGTACGTTGGGCGGGCGCATATAGAATGCACCCCCTACGGGGTGTGGCCCGGCGACGCTCGTCGCATCGGGCGGGCGAACGATGTTCGCCCCTACAGAGTGTATGCAGCCTTGCTTAGCCGTTGACCAACTTCAGCAGCTTTTCGGTAATCAAATCAAGGCTGTGCGGATTGCCGAGGGTCTTGGCGTTGGCGCCCATCTCGGCCAGCTTGCCGGGGGAGGTCAGCAGGGTCTCGACAGTTTTGACAAGACCGTCACCGGTCAGGTTCTTTTCCTCGATGACGACTGCCGCACCGGCCTTTTGCAGCTCAAGGGCATTGTAATACTGGTGGTTTTCGGCCACGTTCGGGCTGGGGATCAGCACCGATGCTCGGCCCACAGCCTCGAGCTCGGCCAGCGTCAGTGCGCCGGAGCGGGCAATGACGAGATCTGCCGCGGCCAGCAGCTGGGGCATGTTGTTGATATACTCCGTCACGACGAGGTTCTCGCCGGGGGCAAAGCCCTTTTCCTTTTCCAGCCCTTCAAACAGCTTGACGCCGCGGCTGCCAGTGGCGTGCAGGTGAAGCACGTTCCGGTGCGTCTGCTTTTCCCAGGCGCAGAGGTCGGCCACGACCTGATTGATGCGGTCCGCACCGAGACTGCCGCCGAAGCTCAAAATCACGGTGCGGTTTCCGGCGTTCAGCTTGGCGCGCGCTGCGGCGCGGTCCGCGGTCAGCACCTCGGGGCGGACAGGGTTGCCCACGACGGTGGTTTTTTCCGGCGCGCCGAGCTTTTCAACCGCGTCCGCGCTGGCGGCCAGCACAATGTTGACCTCCTTCGCCAGCAGCTTGTTGGTCACGCCCGGGAAGGCGTTCTGCTCATGGATAGCTGTCTTGATGCCGCGCCGGGCTGCCGCGCGGACGATAGGCCCGCTGACGTAGCCGCCGCAGCCGATGACAAGGTCGGGCTTGACCTCGTTCAGAATCTTCCGGGTGCGCGGGCCGGACAGCGCCAGATGCCAGATGGCTACGATGTTGCGGCCAATGTTTTCCAGGCTCAAATGGCGCTGGAAGCCGTTGATCTCAATGTGATGGAAGGGGTAGCCTGCCTTGGTGACAAGGCCGTACTCCATCCCCTCGCGGCGGCCCGCAAAGTGGATCTCCGCCGTCGGGTCCGCGGCCTTCAGGGCACCGGCAATCGCCAGCGCCGGGTTGATGTGACCGGCTGTACCGCCGGCAGCAATTAAAACGCGCATGATGGACCTCCATGAGAATAAAATATAGGCTGTGCCCGCCGTGCCGCGGACATCGGGCGTCCCCCTTACCGCGCGGCTCTGCTGCGGTAGCGGGTGCGCTGCAGCATCCGTTCTGTCTCGGCGCGGTGCTGCTCTGCCAGGCGCTGTTCCCGGGCATTTCCGGCGCGCGAGATACTCAACAGCACGCCCATCTCGCTCAGCAGCAGCAGCAGACTGGTGCCGCCGGAGGAGAAGAACGGCAGGCTGATGCCGGTGTTGGGGATCAGTGCCGTGCCGACGGCGATATGCAGAAACACCTGCCAGGCGATCTGCGAGATGATGCCGATGCCCAGCACCGTGCCGTACAGGTCGGGCGCGCGCAGGGCGATCATAACGCCCATGATCAGCAGCACCGCAAACGCACCGATGAGAATAACACAGCCGAAGAAGCCCAGCTCCTCACCGATGACGCCGAAGATAAAGTCGTTTTCGGCGTAGGGCAGCCACTGGTGCTTCTGCACGCTCGCGCCGATGCCCACGCCGAACATGCCGCCTGTGGAGATGGCATAGATGCTCTGAAGGGTCTGCCACCCCATACCGGCAGTATCCAGCGGCGCAAGACCCCAGGTAGCGTTCATACGGCCCGCGGCGTAGCCTTCCCCGCCGGCCAACCCCTTCAGGAAGTAGATGGCGGCTACTACACACGCCGGAACGAGCGGCAGCAGCCAGCGGCCGGGTGAGAGGGTGCAGACGAGCATCGTGGCAAAAATCAGGCAGAGCAGGATCATGGCGGAGTTGTGCGACTCCTTGTGCAACAGATACAGGATGGGCAGCAGCGGCAGCGCAGGCTTTATCGCGCCGTACCACAGCCTGTTCTTCTTGTCATAGTCGCGGTCCAGCATATCTGCCGTCCAGATCATGAGTGAGAATTTTGCCAGCTCCGACGGCTGGAAGGAGGCACCGCCCGGCAGATACACCCAGCGGTAGGTACCGTTGGTGTCCTCCGGGCTGAGCAGCGTCAGGATCAGCAGCACAATGGTCATGATGTACAGGCTCTCACTCATCAGACGCAGTGCGCGGTAGTTGATGTTGGACAGGATCCACATAAAGGCCAGCCCCACAAGTGCAATAATGACCTGCGGTTTGATGATACTGTACAGTTTACCGCTGGTGGCGTAGGCGCTGGAATAGCTGGCCGAGAACAGCATCGTCAGCCCGAAGAACAAAATGCCCAGCAGCATAGCAAGAAAGCCCCGGGAGACCGGCCCCCGCTCCAGCTTGGGCAGGCGTATGATGGGTATCATGCGCACAATATTTCCGATGGTATGGTCAAACAAAAGGCCCAGCAGTGTGCGCACAATGCTCACGGCAGTGCTCATGGGCGGTCACCTCCCTTAGGGGCAGAAACAGGCAGAGGCCGGGTAGGCCCGGCCCCGCTGCTTATGCCACACAGATGTAAAAAATTCCCATTGCCACACCGATGACAGCGATCAGCGCAAAGAAGCCGTCGATCTTGACCTCGCGCCAGCCGCGCATCTCAAAGGCGTGGTGGATCGGCGTCATGCGGAAGATGCGCTTGCCGTGGGTCGCCTTAAAATACGTGCGCTGGATGACGACGGTCATCGCGTCCCAGATGTAGACAATGCCGAAAAAGAGCACCAGCTCGGGGCGCTGCATCACAAAGGCCAGCGCCGTAACGATGCCGCCGAAGAACATGCTGCCGGTGTCGCCCATAAAGACCTTGGCCGGGTAGAAGTTCCAGACCAGAAAGCCCGCGCAGGCACCCGCCGTGGCAGCGGCGATCAGCGAAACATGTACAAAGCCCAGCAGACTGCCGGCCAGCAGATAGCCGATCATCGACACGAAGGTCACGCCGGTGCACAGGCCGTCCAGACCGTCGGTCAGGTTGACAGCGTTGACAAGGAAGATAATGCCGAAGAAAGCGATGGGATAGTAGAGCAAGCCCATGTCCACCAGCCCAAAAATCGGGAACTGGACCTGCGTGGTCAGCAGCCCGAGGCTGTGCAGGCCGAACATGAACCCGAAGGTCAGCGCGATCTGCAAAATCATCTTCTGCGCCTCGGTCAGTCCAAGATTGCGATGCCTGACGACCTTAATGAAGTCATCCAGAAAGCCGATGAGGCCCGAGCCGAACGCGAGAAACAGCACCAGCATACCGGCCTGCAGCTGCGGCATACCAAGCACCTCCGGCAGCTTAGGGCTGTACATGACCCAGACGATGCCCAGTGTGGCCAGAATGCCCAGAATAAAGCAGAGGCCGCCCATGGTGGGGGTGCCGTTTTTCTTGCTGTGCCATGTGGGGCCCTCCTCGCGGATGGTCTGGCCAAAGTGCAGCCGGTGCAGCGCCGGGATCATGAATTTGCCCGCCACCGCCGTGATGGCAAAGCCGCCGACGGCTGCCGCCGCCAACAGGGATGAGATTTGCTCCATGCCGTTGATTCCTCCAAACGTGTGTTGGGGTGCTTACCCCTGCGGCAATTCCTTATAGTATTCCTGCAGCAGCTGCTCCAGGCCCATGCTGTGGCTGGCCTTGACCAGCACAGCGTCACCGGGGCGCACGAATTGCCGTACATATTGTAGCACTTCTTCCGCCGTTTGGCAATGCACCGCTGCAACCCCGCGCGCTTTTGCGGCCTCGGCCATGGCGGCGCTGCGCGGGCCGTAGGCGATGAGTGCATCAACGCCCGCGTCAGCAGCCCACTCGCCGGTATGGCGGTGCCCCTCCTCGCTCGCACCGCCCAGCTCAAGCATATCGCCGAGCAGCGCGATCTTCCGGGCATTGGGCAGTGCCTTGAGGACAGAGAGCGCAGCCTTCATGCTGTCGGGGCTGGCGTTGTAGCAGTCCTCAATGAAGGTGATGCCGCCCTTTTCCACGATATGCTGGCGCATGCCCGTCGTCCGGTAGGTCGCCAGCGCGGCAGCGCAGCGGGCAGCGTCCAGGCCCAGGCGGGTCGCGGCGGCGTAGGCGGCCAGCGCGTCGTAGACCGTGTGGATGCCCGCCGTCGGGATGGCGGCATCGAACGTACCGTACTGCGTATCGATGATTTTGAAGGTCGTGCCGTTTGCGCCGGTGACGACATCCACCGCGCGGACATCGGCATTCGCGGCGTCAATGCCGAACCAGACCGGCCGCAGGCGGCTGGGGATGCTTGCCGTGGGCAGCAGGTCGTTGTCCGCGTTCAGGGCCAGCGGTGCGCCGTCGGGCAGGCCGGTGCAGATCTCCAGCTTTGCCTTCAGTATATTCTCGCGCGTGCCGAGATTTTCCAGATGCGAGACACCGATCATCGTGATGATGCCCGCGCTGGGCCGGGCACAGCGGGTCAGACGCTCGATCTCGCCCGCGTGGTCCATGCCCATCTCGACAACGGCGTACTCAGTGTCGTCGGTCAGGCGGAACAGCGTGTTGGGCACGCCGATGTCATTGTTCTGGTTACCCTCGGTCTTGAGGGTCTTGCCGAAGGCGGAGAGCACCGCGTAGCAGAACTCCTTCGTCGTCGTCTTGCCGACACTGCCCGTGACACCGATCATTCTGGGGTTGAACAGCATCCGGTAGTTGGACGCCATGCGGATCATGGCCTTGCCGCTGTCCGGCACAATGACCGTGCGGTCCGCAGGCACGCCCTCGACGGGATGGTTGGCAACGATATATTCTGCGCCGTTCCGGTAGGCACCGGCGGCGTAGTCATGGCCGTCAACACGCTCGCCGGGGAAGCAGACAAAAACGCAGCCCGGCTCGACCTTGCGGCTGTCGGTCACAACGGCGCGGATGGTGACCGGCTCGGCCAGCGTCAGTCCGGCCAGCAGTTGATTGGCAGGAATGGTTTGCATGAAAAAGACCTCCTATACAGAAATGCAGCGTTTCGCAAAAGCCCGGGTGCCTCTGCGGGGATGCTTACCCCTCCTCGTTTGCCGGGTCGATCTCCTCGGTCACCGTCGGGGCGTCATGGGTGGTATCCTCTCCGCTGTCCATCGTCAGCGTTATGATCGTGCCGTAGGCAGCGGAGGTTCCGGCCTCGACGTCCTGCGCCACGACCTTGCCGCTGCTGTCGCCGGCGAACTGCACGTTCAGGTTGGCGGCCTTGAGCATCTGCTCGGCAAAGGTGCCGGTCTTGCCGACGACGTCGGGCGTTGTGGTCATCGAGTTCTGGTCGGTGGCCGTGTACAGGTAAATGGTGGAGCCCGCTGGCACCACGCTGCCGCCGACGGGGTACTGGTAGACGATATTGCCGCTGCTGGGGCCGATCAGCTTATGCTTGAGGCCCAGGCGGTTCAGCGTGACCTGCGCGTTCGTCCAGGTGTAGTCCAGGCAGGTCTGCACGGTCACAGTGCCGGTGGGGTTGTAGTCAGCGTCCTGCTCGATGCCCAGATAGGGCGCGATCTCGCTGATGATGTTGCCGACGACGGGGGCCATGACCTGGCTGGCATAGTCCTTGACCCAGCGCGGGTCGTCCAGCAGGACGAAAACCTCGATCTCGGGATCGTCGATGGGCAGCACAGCGGCAAAGCTCATCATTTTATAATAGTCGCCGTCGCCGCGCAGATGGCGGTCCGTGCGCTCTGCCGTACCGGACTTGCCGCCGATGCGGTAGCCCGCCACGTAGGCGTTGGCGCAGGAGTGGTAGTCCCCTGCCCCGTGGACGTTGTTTTCCATCATGGCCAGCAGCTGCCGGCTGACTTCTTCGGAGATGACCTGGCGGCGGATGTTCGTCTCGGTCTGGGAGATAATGTTGCCGTCCTTGTCAGAGATGGAATCCACGACATAGGGCGTAACAAGGTAGCCGCCGTTAGCGATGGCCGCTACGGCGGTGGCCATCTGCATCGGGGTGATGGACTCGTTCTGGCCGAAGGCCGCCGTGTACAGGTTTGTATCGACCTCTGCCATCTGCTCGGCGTTGTAGACGCTGGTCCAGCGGGTCTCGTTGGGCAGGTCAATGCCGGTGGGCTGGGTGAAGCCGAACGCCTGGATATAGTCGTAGAAGATCTGCGGCTTGAGCGTCTCTGCCGCCTGAATGAACCAGAGGTTGCAGCTGTGGTTCAGCGCACCTGCCATATCCTGCAGGTGGTGGACCCCGCCGTTGGCACAGCGGTAGGTGTGCTCCCACAGCTCGCTGCCCTCGTTGACGGTCAGGCTGCCGTTGCAGTAGAAGGTCTGCTCCGCACTCATAACACCGGAGTCCAGCCCTGCCGAGGCCGTGATGAGCTTGAACACCGAGCCGGGCATATACAGCTCGGTAATGTTCTTATTCTTCCACTGGGCCTCGCGCATCATACCCTGCAGCTGGGTAGCCTCGCTGGAGACCTCCTCGCCCTTCTCGTTCGTCGTCTTTTCATGGCTGATGATTCCGTCTGCAATGATGTCCTTGACGGCCTTCTCGCCCAGACGGCTTTCCAGCCAGTCAATGTCCTCCACGTCGATCTCTGTTTTAGCCAGGATCTCGTTCATCTTGGGGTCGGTGATCGTCTTGGGGTCGTTGGGGTCAAACTGCTCAAGGGACGCCATCGCCAGGATCGCGCCGGTCTTGACGTTCATGACAATGGCGCTTCCGCGGCCATGGACCGTAAAGGTGCTCATCGCCTCGGTCAGGTACTCCTCGACGATGGACTGTACGTTCTCGTCGATGGTCAGGTTCAGGTTGCTGCCGTCGATGGCTTCATGCACGTCGGCCTGACCGCTGGCCAGCGGTTCACCGTAGGCGTCCGTTTCGGCCACGCTGCGGCCCGGCGTACCGGCCAGCGTCTCGTCGTAATATTTTTCCAGTCCGTAGGCACCCGAGCCGTCCTCGTTGCAGAAGCCCAGCACCGAGGCCAGGAACTCCCCGTAGGGGTAAGTGCGGGAGGCTGCCTGTTCGCTGGTCAGGTAGAGGATACGGGTTGCCTTGCCGGTTTTGGCCTCGCCGTCCTTCTTGTCCTCCTTTTCCTCGGTCTGCAGGCTCGTGTCCACCGCAGCGCCGTCCTTGAGGCGGTAGCTGTCTGCATAGGCCAGGATAGCATCCGCCACGGGCTTTTCGACACCCTTTTTCACCACACGGTACTGGTACGGCTCACCGGTATCCTTGTTGGACGCCGTCAGCGCCTTGTACACCGTATCCGCCGTTGTGCCGTCGCCCAGCAGCTCGGCAATGTGCTCTGCCGCTGTGCGGATCTGGTCCTCCGTCGCCCCGCTCTCTAAAATGGAGGACGGGTCGGCCACGATGTTCCATACCGTGCTGCTCTTGGCCAGCAGCTTGCCGTTGGCGCTGTAGATCGAGCCGCGCACAGCGGGCAGCGTTGTGTCCTTCAGCTGCTGGGTCACAGCCTCTGCGCGGTAGCTCTCGGCATCACGCACCTGCCACACATACAGCTGGTAGACCAGCACGCCGTAGCAGGCGAGGATAAATGCTATCATGCAAAACAGCGTCCAGTATTTTATGCCCTTGCTTGCCCGGGGACGATGCCGGGGGGAATGGTTGGGTCGTTGCTCTGTCATGGATACACCTTGTTATTTCAAAAGCCTTTTTGCCGACGGCAGCAAGGCCGTGCAGCAAAAAGGCTCGTAGCTGCATATTTTTGGTTGTTTTACGGGTTCAGGCTGTCCAGCAGGCTCAGCGCTGCCGTGCGCACCTCATCCAACAGGCGGCCCGCGGCGCCGGTGTTCCGCTCAATGATGCTCTGGTCCTCCAGCTGGACGTAGGTGATCTGGCTGGGATCGGCCTTGACCAGTCCCAGCTCGCCCTCGGCCACCTGCTGCAGACTGGCGCGGCTCGTGATGTCGTTCATCCGGGTGTTCAGGTAGTCGTATTCGCTCTGGGCCTCGGCCAGCTGGGCGCTGACCTCATCGACCTGCGCGTTCAGTTCCATCAGCGTTGCACCGCTCATCAGGCTGCTGATTGCCAGCCCGCCAAACACGGCAAGGATCAGCACGATCACGGCAGTCCGCATCACATGGCGGACGCGGTTCAGGCCGTGGTTGCCGCCGCGCACCGCACGCACCTGCGGACGCGGCGGGGGCTCCAGTTTCGGTGCTGCCGAGCCCTCGTGCAGCAAAACAGTTGTCATGAATAATGCCTCTTATGCTTTCTCCAACACTCTCAATTTGGCGCTGCGGCTGCGACGGTTGGTCTCCAGCTCCGCGGCGTCAGCCTCAATGGGCTTGCGGGTAATCAGCTTGGCCTTGGCCACACCTCCGCAGGTGCAGATGGGCTGCTCCGGCGGGCAGGTGCAGCGCTGTGCCCAGCGGCGGAACTTGTTCTTGACGAGCCGATCCTCCAGGCTGTGGAAGGTGATGACGCAGAGCCGCCCGCCCGGGGCCAGACAGTCAAAGATGGCGTCGAGCCCCTCGTTCAGGGCGTCCAGCTCGGAGTTGACCGCAATGCGGATGGCCTGGAAGGTGCGGCGCGCCGGGTTCTTCGCCTTGCGGCGCTCTGCCGGGGGCACAGCGGCGGCGACGATCTCGGCCAGCTGCAGCGTGGTCAGGATGGGCTGCTCCGCCCGCGCGGCGACAATTTTGCCCGCGATCTGCCAGGCATACGGCTCCTCACCGTAGTCACGCAGGATGCGGGTCAGCTCCTCACGATCCAGCGTGTTGACCAGATCCGCGGCGGTGGGGCCCTGCTGGCTCATGCGCATATCGAGCGGCGCGTCGGCATGGTAAGAGAAGCCGCGGGCCGCGTCGTCCAGCTGGTGGCTGGACACGCCGAGATCGAGCAGGGCCCCGTTGACCGCCGGGATGCCAAGCTCCGCAAGGACGCGGGCGGCCTCACGGAAATTGACCTGCACCACCTGCGCCGGCAGACCCTTGAGCCTTTCGGTGGCGACTGCCACCGCATCCGGGTCCTGATCGAGCGCGATCAGACGTCCTGTGGTCAGGCGTTTGGCGATTTCTCTGCTGTGACCGGCGCCGCCGGCGGTGCCATCCAGATAGATACCGGCGGGGTCGATGTTCAGCCCGTCCAGACAGGGCTGCAGCAGTACGGGGATATGTGAAAATTCCATGTGTTATCGTCCTGTTTTGTTAAAAATCAAGGTCTTCCATCGCAGCGGTGAAGTCCTCATCGCTCGTTTCCTGGTTGGCGTTCCACGCCTCGGTGTTCCAGATCTCGGCAAAGCTGCGGCTGCCGATGATGGTCACATCGTGGTCGAGGCCCGCGTACTCCCGCAGCTTGGCGGGCAGCTGAATGCGGCCCTGCTTGTCCGGGGTGACCTCGACGGCGGAGGCGTAGAGCATACGGCTGACCTTGCGGCCCTTGACGAGGCCCTTTTCCTCAATTTTGGCGGCGACCTTTTCGAACTCCTCCGCCGGGAAGGCGGCCAGGCAGTGATCCAGCCACCGGGTCACGATGAAGGTCTCCCCCATCGCGTCCCGGAAGCGGGCGGGGAAGTTCAGACGCCCTTTTGCGTCAATTGCGTAATCATACTGACCGACGAGCATCCGGCTTTCCCTCCCTTCGTCATACTGCACAAATCTTCGGCAAGATTTTTTACGTCGCTGCGTTCAGTTTGTTAATAACTCTGTGGAGAACGTGGAAAACTACCCATTCTTCCCCACTTTTGTTGTGATTCACACCACAATTACCCACCTGTGGTAAAATAATAGTACCATTTTATTCAGCAAAAAGCAAGGGCAGGCGGGGAAAAACTGCGCCATGAATTGATTTTTCACAGTTTGTACAAAGGGATCGGGATACAGGTCAGCAGTTTGCAGCAAATGCGCACGCGGCAAAATCCCTGCCCCCGAGCAAAGAAAAGCGCCGCACCATATTGCACGGTGCGGCGTTGTTTTTTACATATTGTGTTGCCATGGGCAGAAATGTGCCGTGAATAACAACACTTCTGCATTTTTTACTTGGGCATGTTATTCTTAGGGCGGGCGGCGCTGCGCAGATTCATGCGGGTGTTCTTGATGTCCGCCATGCTTCGGCCCAACACCTCCTCGGAGTTCTTCAGGATCGTCTCGCAGTACAGGGTCGCCTTGCGGGTCAGTTCCTTGGCGCTCTTCTGGGCAGCGGACAGGATCTCCGCCGCGTGCTGCTGACTGCGCTTGACGATCTCCTGCTCGCTGGTCAGGACGCGGGCGCGCTCCTCTGCCTGCTGAATGATGTTTTCGGACTCAATGCGGGCGTTCTGCATGATTTGCTCGCGGTCATTCACGATTTTTTTGCTCTCGCGGATCTCGTCGGGCAGGTTGTTGCGCACCTCATCGATAATATCGCGCATACGGTCCACATCGACCATGCGCTTGGAAGCGGAGAACGGAACTATCGTCCCGGCCTCCAGCGTTTCTTCCATCATCTCCAACAGTTCTTCAACGTTCATACCTCTTCCCCTCTCTCATAGCGGCTGACCTTGATCTTGCCGTAGTTGTACTGTTTCACCAGCGTCAGAGCGCCCGCCTGCTCGGGCAGGTCGGCCTCGCGCTCGGTCTCGCAGAGCACGACCCCGCCGGGGGCCATCTTAGCGGCCAGCAGCGGAAGCACGGCAGCCACGGTATCATGGTGGAACGGCGGATCCAGCAGAGCCAGGTCAAACGGCCCGCGGATGTTGGCGAGAAAGCTCTCGGCCTCGCCCTGGCGTATATCACTCTGGCGGTCCACCCCTGCCGTTTTGCAGTTGGCCTTCACAACGGCGAGTGCCTCGGCGGAGCGGTCCACAAAGAGGCAACTTTTGGCACCGCGGGACAGAGCCTCGATGCCCAGCTGGCCGCTGCCTGCGAACAGGTCCAGCACCCGTGCCCCCGGCACCAGGAACTGCACGCTGGAGAACATGGCCTCCTTCACACGGTTGATGGTCGGGCGGGTAATGTCCTCGCCCGGCAGGGCCTGCAGATTTTTGCCGCGGGCTGTTCCGGCAATCACGCGCATGGTGCCGCACCTCTTTCCTCTCAAAATTTCGTTTATACAGATTCAGTATTTATTATGGTGCTTTGGCGTAGGATTGTCAAGGGTGCAAAATGTAAAATAAAATGGCAAAAGGGTAACAGAGGCAGGAAAACACAGCCCGGTGGGCTTGACAAACACCCCCGCAGATGGGTATAATAGGTACTGTTGTTACGCGGCTGTCGTACAACGGCTAGTACATCAGCCTTCCAAGCTGAGGACGTGGGTTCGACTCCCATCAGCCGCTCCAATAAAAAAATCCCTGTGTCACATTCAGACGCAGGGATTTTTTTATTGCAGAACGCAGCCGGGGCGAACAGCATTCGCCCGCCGGGCCGGTTTCCGATTACAGCTTCACCAATTCCGCCTTCAGGTTCTTCAGTTCCTTCTCCAGGCGGTCCTTGTCCTTGTTGTAGTCCTGGTAGGCCTGCAGGCGGGCTTCGACGTTGGGGTCCTCGGCGGAGAGATAGCCGCTGTTCATCGAGGCTGTGTAGCTGAACTTCTTCAGCGTGCCGTTGAAGTCGATGACCATGAACTGGCCCTCGGCGGGCCGGACCGTGCCTGCGCCGAACATTTTATGGTTGATTTTACAGCCGGTCAGGTCGGGCAGCGCAGCAGGGTTCGCCAGCAGCTCCTGCAGCTCCTGCTCACACTCGCCGATGCGGATGCAGAGCTCGGCGCGGTCCGCCTTCTCCTTCACAGCCTTTGCGCGCTCCCTGCTCGTCGAGCCGCGGGTGTAGCCCTTCGGGTAGAACTGCTCGGCGTAGGCCGTGTGCAGGATGTCGTACACAAGCAGGTGCAGCGCGTCGTCGATGCCGCCCAGCTCCTGCTCCGCGTAGGCCTTGTGCAGGGCGATGATCTCCGGGTAGTTCTCCAGCGCGTGCAGCAGGTCGTTGCACATCGTATAGTAGCGCGGCAGGTCCAGCGCCGTGCCGCCGCCAAAGTCTGCCTCATACCCAAAGTAATCCGCCCACGCCTTCGCCTCGCCGGCCTGATAGAAGTAGTTCGCGTGCGGCTCCCACAGGTTCAGGAAGAACACCGCGTTGGCCGTATTCATCGTATACTTGCTCATGCGCGGGAACACGCGGCGGAACCGCCCGTTGATTTGGTCAGCGAACAGCTCGGCGCGGCCCCGGCGCTTGGAAATATCACCGCCGTCCTCATTGTACAGCCAGCGGAAGCACTCGCGGACGAGTTCGACCTCGCTGTCGCGCAGCATCAGGTTCTGCAGACCGCCGATGGGCTGCAGGGCCGGGTTGTCCAGCGTCGGCTGGGCCTGCTGCATGGCATCGGCAAACATGGCCGGAAAGTCGCTGTCCTCGATGTCCCAGTTCACGCCAAAGCAGTCCACAGCGCGCCAGACCGTTCCCTCATCGGCTGCCGCGCGGGCTTTGCAGTGCTGAACGTATTGTGCAAGGATCCCATTCAAATTCTCAGTATTCAAACCAATTCCTCCTAAAAAAATCAGCCTTCCCATTATAAAAGACCCTGCGCGGAGCGTCAAGACCGCAAAACGACAAAAAGCCCCCTCTTTCGAGGGGGCAAAACCGTCAGAAAATTTACAGGCTCGAGTAGCCGAAGCTGTTGACAAGCGCATCAATTTTCTTGCCCTGCCTGCACCACGGGCAGCTGTGGGAGTCGTAGGTTTCGTAGTCGGGAAGGTCGTGGGTGTCAAAGATGCTGGCCACGGGGTAGCCTGCGCACTCCTTGACCGACGCAAAGATCGACGCGATGCCGACGGGATCGCCGCCGTAGTAGCGGATGGCCTCGACAGCGCCCTGCACGGTGAAGCCGGTGGTGACAGACGCCGCCAGCACCAGTACATGCTTACCGGCGATCATCGGGGTGGTGTTTTCGCGGAAAAGCAGCTGGCTGCCGGTGGTGTGCTCCGGCGTGACGACGTAGATCGTCTGGTGGGCGTTCATATTCGTATAGCCGGCCTTTGTCAGCTCACTGGCCATGCAGGCGCCGATGACCTCGGTGCCGTCCAGGCAGAGGATCGTGTCCACAATGGTCGTCGACTTGTACTCTCGCACCAGCTCGGCGGCGGCAGCGCGTGCCTCCGACAGGCGAAACTTTGTCAGCGTGACATCAATGTAGTAGTTGATATGGCTGTGGCTGGTGGCATAGTGCCCCTTGCTGACGCGCAGCTGCAAATTCGATTTGCCGGTGGGCAGTTTTACAAGATTCATCGCCATGGTAGTCTCCCCCTTAATACTTTAACTGTTTATGGTACTATTGTACAAATTTGTGTATCAAAATACAAGGAACGCATTGCCCAAAATCCGGCGCTGATTTTTGGGCAGTTTTTCTTCAAGATTGACCAAACGGCACTTTTGTGGTATAATAAACCAACAATTTATAGTGGGGAGGTTTGCGGATATGGGCTACAAATTAGCGGCAAGCAACGGCGACACGCTGGCTGTGCCGCAGCTGGTCCTGACCCATCTGACCCAGACCGACGGCGATACGATCCGGGCCGCACTCTACATTTTGCAGACCCACGACACCGACCCGCGCACGATAGCCCGCGCACTGGCACTGCCCAGCATCGAGGCTGCCAAGCGCGCCCTGCAATACTGGGCCGGTGCCGGGCTGCTGGTCAGTGAGCGGGGGGCCGCCCCTGCCCCGGCAGCCGAGCCCGCGCGGGTCGATCTGGCCAGCGTGGCCAACGACCCCTATGTTGCCGTTCTGTGCCAGGAGGCGCAAAGCATCTTCGGTAAAACGCTGAGCCGCAGCGAGATGCAGCGGCTTGTGGGGCTGTACTTAAACGACGGCTGGCAGCCCGATGTCATTCTGCTCTGCTGCGCCGAGGTCACCCGTCTGGGGCGGCGCACCATCGCCGCCGTGACCCACCTGCTGGCCCGCTGGCGGGAGGACGGCGTCGAGACCGGCGAGGACGCCGAGCGCTGGTTGCAGCGCGCCAAGCAGCGCGAGGCCTGGTGCCAGGATGCCGCCGCACAGTTTGGCATTGAGCCGCGTGCACTGACGAACTGGGAGCGCCGCACGATTGCCCGCTGGCACGAGGAGATGGGCATCGGGCGCGAGATGATTGACGAGGCACTGCTGCGTGCCAACGGTAAAAACACCGTGCGGTACGTGGACGGCATTCTGCGGGCCTGGCGTGCCCAGGGCATCACGACGATCGACGCTGCGCGCCGTCAGGGCCAGCTGGAGGGCAGCAACATCGTGATGACCGAACGGCCCAACGCCCAGCCGCCCGCCGCCAGCGCCCAGAAGGACCTGTTCAACCGCAACTGGACGGCCATGTTTGACGAGGAGGGGTAACCTATGCGCACAAAAGACGAACTGTTCCGCGCCGCGCAGCGCGAGGTGGCAGCCTACCGCCAACAGGCCGTAATGCAGGCCGAGACTGCCCGCCGCGCCGCCTACGCCGCTCACCCGGCGCTGGCCGAGGCGGACAGCGCCCACCTGCGTGCGGGGCTGGGCCTTGCGAAGGCCGCAGCCCTTGGCGGAAACATGGATACAGCCCGCGCCGCGCTGGCCAGCGCAGATGAAGCGCTGGCCGCTGCGGTCAGGGAGGCCGGGTTCAGCGCGGACGATTTCAAGCCCGCCTACCGCTGCCCGCTGTGTGAGGATACCGGTATGCGCGGCGGTGTCCCCTGCCGCTGCGTGGCAGACGCCGCCCGCCGTCTGCGCCGGGACGAGATCAATGCCGCCAGCCCGCTGGGCCTGTGCCAGTTTGCCAGCTTTGAGGTCGAGCGCTACAGCGACGCCGTGGAGCCGGAGCTGGGCATCTCCCCGCGGGAGTACATGGGCAAGCTGCTGAACTACTGCCGCGGCTACGCCGCCAAATTCAGCCAGAACAGCCCGAACCTGCTGTTCATGGGCCACACCGGCCTGGGCAAGACACATCTGGCGCTGGCGATTGCCGACGCCGTGCTGGAGGGCGGCCACGACGTACTGTACACAAGCGCCGCCGCGCTGGCCGCGCAGCTGGGGCGCGAGCACTTCAACTACACGACCAACGACGAGTGGCTGGCCGCCTGTCAGGAGGCCGACCTGCTGATTTTGGACGACCTGGGCACCGAGTACATCACGCCGCTGACCATCAGCGTGCTGTATGAGCTGATCAACACCCGTATGCTCTGCCACCGGCCCACCATTTACACTTC
>ERZ772854.614-NODE-614-length-41308-cov-7.822146_pt1 | contig 41308 bp, 41 predicted proteins | sample MGYA00580844_ERZ772854 | MGnify/ENA primary metagenome ERZ772854 (study PRJEB29015, sample SAMEA2737727) | human gut metagenome | biome: human gut; feature: human-associated habitat; material: faeces | place: China | collected 2012 ...
GTGACTTAAGAAGAGAAGTTGCCATGAACATCAAGAGATTAAAGGAAATCGGATGCTACAGAGGAATCCGTCATAGAAAAGGTCTTCCTTGCAGAGGTCAGAAGACAAAGACTAATGCTAGAACATGTAAGGGTCCAAAGAAGACAGTTGCAAATAAGAAGAAGTAATAAGGTAGACTTTTAATATAGGAGGTTAGTTTAGAAATGGCTCAAAAAGTTACAAAAAAAGTGACAAAGAAGCGCGTTAAGAAAAACGTAGAAAGAGGACAGGCTCATATTCAGTCTTCTTTTAACAATACAATCGTTACATTAACAGATGCAGAAGGCAATGCTTTATCATGGGCAAGTGCCGGCGGTCTTGGTTTCAGAGGTTCTAAGAAATCAACTCCTTATGCAGCACAGATGGCAGCTGAGACTGCAACAAAGGCTGCTTTAATTCACGGATTAAAGTCTGTTGACGTTATGGTAAAGGGCCCAGGTTCTGGTAGAGAAGCTGCAATTCGTGCACTTTCTGCTTGCGGACTTGAGGTTACAAGTATCAAGGATGTTACACCAGTTCCACATAATGGTTGTCGTCCACCAAAGCGTAGAAGAGTTTAATTAGGAGGTAGAATTTAAGATGGCAGTTAATAGAACACCAGTGCTTAAGAGATGCAGATCTCTTAATTTAGATCCTATTTATTTAGGTATAGATAAGAAGTCAAACAGAAAGGCAAAGAATGCCGGAAGAAAGATTAGCGAGTATGGTATGCAGCTTCGTGAGAAGCAGAAGGCTAAGTTTATCTACGGTGTATTAGAGAAGCCTTTCCGTAACTATTATAAGAAGGCTGAGAAGCAGAAGGGTATGACTGGTGAAAACCTCATGGTTATGCTTGAGCTCAGACTTGACAATGTAATCTTCAGAATGGGTTTAGCCAGAACTAGAAGAGAAGCAAGACAGATTGTTGATCATAAGCATGTATTAGTAAATGGTAAGTGCATCAATATCCCTTCATACCTTGTTAAGGCTGGAGACGTAATCGAAATCAGAGAAAAGTCTAAGTCATCAGCAAGATATAAAGAAATTCTTGAAGCTACAAATGGAAGACTTGTTCCAGAATGGCTTGAAGCTGACAGCGAGGCTCTTAAGGGTACAGTTAAGGCTATCCCTACAAGAGATATTATCGACGTTCCAGTTGATGAAATGCTTATCGTCGAGTTATATTCTAAGTAATTAAAGAGTAAACTCAAATTAACCCATAAAAGGAGGGGCTATACATGGTTGATGCAGATTTTAATTTCAATATGCCAAAGATTGAGATGACTGAAGAGTCAGAAGATGGAAAATATGGCAAATTTGTAGTAGAACCACTTGAGAGAGGCTATGGTTTAACTCTGGGTAACTCACTCAGAAGAATCATGCTTTCATCATTAGTTGGTACTGCTGTAAGCAGTGTTAAGATTGATGGTGTGCTTCATGAGTTCAGTTCAATTCCTGGCGTTAAAGAAGACGTTACAGAGATTATCTTAAACATCAAGAAGCTTGCTATTAAGAATAACAGCAACTCAGTCGAGCCGATTACTGCTCATATTGACTTCGCTGGAGAAGGCGTGGTTAAAGCATCAGATATCAAGGTTGATCCTGATATTGAAATTGTTAACCCGGACCTTGTTATTGCACATTTAAATGGCGGTGCTGACTGCAAGCTCTCTATGGAGCTTACAATCACAAACGGCAGAGGTTATGTAAGTTCTGAAAAGAATAAGCATGAGGATATGCCAGCCGGTGTTATCGCTGTAGATTCTATTTACACTCCTGTAGAGCGTGTAAATATGGCCGTACAGAACACTCGTGTAGGCCAGGATACAGATTTTGATAAGCTTACTCTTGATATATTTACTAACGGAACAATTACTCCTGATGAGGCTTTAAGCCTTGCAGCTAAAGTTTTAAGTGAACATCTCAAAGTATTTATCAACTTATCAGAAAATGCTGCAAACGCTGAGGTTATGGTTGTTGCACAGGAAGACGAATCAAGCAAGGTACTCTCTATGAGCATTGAAGACCTTGAATTATCAGTTCGTTCATTCAACTGTCTTAAGAGAGCAGGTATCAATACTGTTGAACAGCTTTGCAATAAGACACCTGATGACATGATGAAGGTTCGTAATCTTGGTAAGAAGTCTCTTGATGAGGTACTTCTTAAACTTAAAGAGTTAAATTTAAGCCTTAGTCCAAACGAGGACTAATAAATAAATAGGTGTGTTACATACACACGATAGTAGATTTGTAGATTTAAACACACATACAGTAAGTCCATAAGCGCATGTATGTGCGTTACAAATGGAGGTTAAATTAAATGGCAAAGTATAGAAAGCTTGGTAGAAATTCAAGCCAGAGAAAAGCATTACTCAGAGGACAGGTTACAGCTCTTATTGAGAATGGTAAGATTGTTACAACTGAGGCAAGAGCAAAAGAAGTAAAGAAGCAGGCTGAAAAGCTTATAACACTTGCAATCAAAGAAAAAGATAACTTCGAGACAGTTAAAGTTTCTGCAAAGGTTCCTAAGAAGGATGCCAACGGCAAGAGAGTTAAAGAAGTTGTTGATGGCAAGAAAGTTACTGTATATGAGACAGTAGAAAAGGAAATCAAGAAAGATTTACCTTCAAGACTTCATGCAAGAAAGCAGATGGATAAGGTTCTTTACAAAGTAACAGAAGTTCCTGCTGAAGCAGCTGGAAGAAAGAAGAACACAAAAGTTGTTGATCTTACAAATAAAATGTTTGATGAAATCGCTCCTAAGTATGCTGACCGTAAGGGTGGCTATACAAGAATCGTTAAAATCGGTTTAAGAAAAGGCGATGCAGCAATGGAAGTTCTCCTTGAGTTAGTATAATGAATTGGAAGTCCCCAGTCATAAGGAGAGTTCTTCCTATGAGATAAAATTAGCGGACTTTTAAATGCGTGGATATTGTTTAACTCAATATCCACGTTTTTTTCATAGTTATAAAATATATTATAAGAGTATTATGTCAAAGACTGTATTGATATAAATGAAATGGAAATGAAATTATGGGAATTGTTAAGACAAAGGATTTAACATTTGAATATATAAGACGAGACGAAGAGGGAAATGTAGAGGGAATTACAACAGCAGTAGACCATGTCAACATTGATTTGCAGGCAGGGCAGTTTATAGCTGTACTTGGACATAATGGTTCAGGCAAATCAACACTTGCAAAGCATTTTAATGCACTTGTATCACCAACGGAAGGTACGGTGTGGGTAGATGGCATGGATACAAAGGAAGATGATAAAATCCTTGATATAAGACAGACTGCCGGAATGGTATTCCAGAATCCCGATAATCAGATTATTTGTACATTAGTAGAGGAAGAAGTGGGCTTTGGCCCTGAAAATATAGGTGTGCCTACAGATGAGATATGGCAGAGAGTAGCTGACAGCCTTCAGGCAGTTGGCATGTACAGTTTCAGAAAAGCTTCACCAAATAAACTTTCAGGAGGGCAGAAGCAGAGAGTTGCAATTGCAGGTATCGTTGCGATGAAACCAAAGTGCATTATACTTGATGAACCGACAGCAATGCTTGACCCATCCGGCCGAAAAGAAGTGATATCTGTACTTCATGAACTTAATGAAAAAGAAAACGTGACAATTATTCTTATAACTCATTATATGGAAGAAGTAATAGATGCAGACAGAGTGTTTGTTATGGATGCTGGAAAAATTATGATGGAGGGAACTCCACGGCAGATATTTTCAAATGTTGAGCATCTAAAGGAATTAAGACTTGATGTGCCGCAGGTAACAGAACTTGCATATGAGTTAAAGAAAGCTGGTGTGCCACTTCCTGACGGGATACTCACAAAGGAAGAATTTACGCTTGCATTAAAACGACTTGTTATGCAGAATGGAGATTAATATGTCAATTATAGTTGATAAAATAAGCTATACATATGAAATAGGAACCGGATTTGAAAGGCAGGCATTAAAAGAAGTAAGCTGCGTTATAGAAAAAGGTGAATTTATCGGACTTATCGGTCATACAGGTTCAGGTAAATCAACATTTATACAGCATTTGAACGGACTTGTAAAAGCAACTTCAGGTGCTATATATTATGACGGTGAAGATATATATGACAAAGATTTTGATATGAGAAAATTGAGAAGCAAAGTCGGTCTTGTTTTCCAGTATCCTGAGCATCAGCTTTTCGAGACTGATATTTTCAAAGATGTATGTTTTGGTCCTAAAAATCTTGGCCTTGACAGAGCAGAGACAGAACTTAGAGCATTTGAAGCACTTCGCCTTGTTGGACTTGATGAATCTCTTTACTACCAGTCGCCGTTTGATTTGTCAGGCGGTCAGAAAAGAAGAGTTGCAATAGCCGGAGTTCTTGCTATGAAACCGGAGGTTCTCATATTAGATGAGCCGACTGCCGGTCTTGACCCTAAAGGAAGAGATGATATTCTTGACTGTGTCAAAAAGCTTCAGAAAGAAACAGGCATTACAGTAATCCTTGTTTCACACAGCATGGAAGATGTTGCAAAATACGTTGACAGAATTATGGTTATGAATGATGGAATACTTATGTATAACGGAACACCAAAAGAAGTATTTGCACATTACAAAGAGCTTGAGAAGATTGGACTTGCGGCACCGCAGGTTACATATATAATGAATGATTTGAAAAATGCAGGATTTGATGTTGATGTGAGTGCAATAACGATAGAAGAAGCAAAAACATCAATACTTAAAGCATTGGGAAAGAAATAAGCTGGAAATAATGTTGAAAGCATAACTCTGGCTGAAAGGAAAAATATGATAAGGGATATTACAATAGGACAATATTATCAGACAAAGTCTGTTATACATGAGCTTGACCCAAGAGTAAAACTTATGGGAACATTAGTATTTATTATTTCACTGTTCTTAGGTAAAAGTGTATGGATGTATCTTGCGGTTACAGCATTTCTTGCCGCAATAATCAAGCTTTCAAATGTTCCGCTGAAATTCATTGTAAAAGGTCTTAAAGCGGTACTTATTCTTATAATATTTTCTGCAGCATTTAATCTGTTCCTGACAGATGGAGAAGTGGTTGTAAGACTGTGGAAATTAAAAATCACAAAAGAAGGTATTTATCAGGCGGTATTTATGGTTATAAGACTTATGTACCTTATTATGGGCTCATCACTTATGACACTTACGACAACGCCGAACAATCTTACCGATGGACTTGAAAAGAGTCTTGGATTTTTAAAAGTTATAAAAGTTCCTGTCCATGAAATAGCGATGATGATGTCAATAGCATTAAGATTTATACCGATTCTTATCGAGGAGACGGACAAGATAATGAAGGCACAGATGGCAAGAGGTGCTGATTTTGAAAATGGAAATCTTGTTAAACGTGCAAAAGCAATGATACCTGTACTTGTGCCATTATTTATCTCAGCTTTCAGACGTGCCAATGAACTTGCAATGGCTATGGAAGCAAGATGTTATCATGGTTCAGAGGGGCGTACAAAAATGAAACCGCTTAAATATAAGAAAAATGACAGAATTGCATATGGTGTACTTGCAGCATATCTGTGTGCAATGATAGCACTTAATATATTTTTAGGTGGAAGAATTATATAAAAATTGGAATTAATAATTATAATAAATATGTTTTAATTAAGCCGCGGTGAATTTTTGGTATTGAAAAAATCATCGCGGCAAATGAGGTTATTTATGAGACGTATAAAACTGACAGTAGCATATGATGGCTGTAATTACAGCGGATGGCAGATACAGCCTAATGCTTCGACAATAGAACAGGTTCTTGATAATGCGATTAATAAAGTGACAGGAGAGAAAGTTCACGTTATCGGTGCAAGCAGAACGGATGCAGGTGTACATGGTCTGGGAAATGTCGCTGTATTTGATACGGCTTCTGGAATTCCGGGTGACCGCTGGGCATATGCAATCAATACACATCTTCCTGAAGATGTGAGTGTTGTTGGGTCACGCGAAGTTTCACCGGAATTTCACCCAAGACACTGTAATACCGTAAAAACGTATGAGTACAGGATATTAAATACAAGATTTCCGATTCCACAGTTTAGAAATTACAGCTGGCATGTAAAAGAGCCTCTTGATGTAAATGCAATGCAGAGTGCAGCACAAAGGCTGGTAGGAGAGCATGATTTTAAGAGTTTCTGCTGTGTAAAAACACAGGCTGAGTCTACTGTAAGAACGATTTATTCTGTAGATGTGCGGACTGAGGATGAAGCGTATATAGTTATCAGGGTTTCGGGAAACGGATTTTTGTATAATATGATAAGAATAATCGCAGGAACGCTTGTAAAGGCTGGAAAAGGCAAAATAACACCGCAGGATATAGACTTAATGCTTGAAGCAAAAAACCGCTGTGAAGCAGGACAGACAGCTCCACCGCAGGGGTTGACACTTATGAATATAGATTATGTTGACGGTGACGACAGGGAAGTTGAAAGTCAACATTGAAAAAAGTGTTTTGTTGATTATCATGAAGATTTTTATGATTTTGTGGATAACCTCCCGGAATGCAAAAAATCTGATAAATAAATATTGACACGCGTGGTATCGTGTTATATAATCTTTAAATGTGGCGTGGAAAAGTACGCCCTGAATCAGGTTAATATGATTTTGCATGCTTCACCAATGCCCCGGAAAAGCATCTGTAAAGTCATTAACAAATATATTTATCTAAATAATTAAGTATGCATTTAAAGCAATATTTCAGGAGGAAAACCAATGAAAACTTATATGGCTACTGCATCAAGCATCGAAAGAAAATGGTATGTTGTTGATGCTGCAGATTATACATTAGGTCGTTTAGCATCACAGGTTGCTGCTGTATTAAGAGGCAAGAACAAGCCAACATATACACCATCTATGGATTGTGGTGACAACGTTATCGTTATCAACGCTGAGAAGGTTCAGCTTACAGGTAAGAAGTTAGATCAGAAGATTTATTACAATCACTCAGAGTATGTTGGTGGTATGAAAGAGACAACACTCAGAGAAATGATGGATAAGAAGCCTGAAAGAGTTATCGAACTCGCTGTTAAGGGTATGCTTCCAAAGGGACCTTTAGGAAGACAGATGTACACAAAACTTCACGTTTACGCTGGTCCTGATCATGATCAGGTAGCTCAGAAGCCAGAAGTATTAAAGTTTTAATTTTGGACATATAAGGAGGAAATAACAGTGGCTAAGAAAGCAAACGCAAAGTTCTACGGAACAGGTAGAAGAAAAAGCAGTATCGCTAGAGTATATTTAGTACCAGGTAACGGTACAATTACTATAAATAAGAGAAGTCTTGATGAGTATTTTGGTCTTGAGACATTAAAGGTTGTTGTTAAGCAGCCATTAACACTCACAGAGACAGCTGATAAGTTTGATGTTATCGTAAACGTACACGGTGGCGGATACACAGGTCAGGCTGGTGCTATCAGACATGGTATTTCAAGAGCTCTCCTTGAGGTTGATTCAGACGAATATCGTCCAGCACTCAAGAAGGCAGGTTTCTTAACAAGAGATCCAAGAATGAAGGAAAGAAAGAAGTACGGTCTCAAAGCAGCTCGTCGTGCTCCACAGTTCTCAAAGAGATAATAAGAAGAAAATTGATTTTAAGAAAGCCCCGATTTTTCGGGGCTTTTTTAATGCCTAAAATTAAAAAAATATATAATTTTGACCGTATAGACACACTATAGACACACCAGAGACACACAAAAAGCCAATTAAAATATTAAATTCGGCTCAATTAAATAGAATTTTTTTTATGGGGAAATATACCAAAATAAAAAACTGGAGAGCCCCAGCCACAATTTTAAAAAAATGCACAATAAAAACAACAATTTATATAGTAAAAAGCATACTAAAAGCCCTTTTTATATGTATTATTTTATATTTTTAACTGTTTTTTTGTACAAAATCACAATAAAATTTTTAACATTAATTTTGTATAAAATACACACCCCGAAAGGCAAGCGGTCGCGGTCGCGTCCTAAAGGTTCCGCGTTTCCGCGTTTCCGCATTTTCCTTTTTCGAGATGTGTGTATAAATTTATATACATAATAAAATTGTTAAATATATATATTGCCGTCAGAGTAATATTTTGCACTCCTATTATTTAATTAAAGCCCAATTTAAAAAAAATCCGTTTAGTATAATATTTAAAACCAAAAGTTATATTTCTTATTTCATACTGTATAGCGTAGCCATTTTTTGCACTCTTAAAAATATATACATAATAAAATTGTAAAATATATATATTACCGTCAGAGTAATTTTTGACACTCTTAAAAATTGACAAAGAAAAAGCCCCTTAAAGCGGGGCTAAACTTTTTTTAATGGAATTAATTATATAATAATTTAATTGGTTCATAAATAATATGATTGTTAGAAAAGAAAAAAAAGAAAAAAGAAAAAAGGGCTAAGTCCTACTTACTAGGGTTTTTATCAAAGCCAGTAAGTTACTTTTTGGAAAAGTAACAAAATGCTACCGCCTTACAAAATTACCGATTAAAATCGCTAATTTTTCCAGTTGGTGGAATGTTCAACCCTGTTTGCTTCGTGGATGTGAATAATCCACTACACAAACTGCCCCAATCATGGGGCGAATGATGTAAAAGAAAAATAAAAAGTTTGAGACACATTAGAGACACATACAAGGCATTAAGCCCCATAAATAAAGCTTTTCTAATTGTCAAAGAGATAATCTTTCAAGAACGAAGATATCAAGAAAAGCCCATTTTTCAAGGGTTACAGAAGTTGTGGAATGCCGTCAGATGTGCTGGAATTTACATCGAATGCAACACATATGCAGCAGGTATGCAACAAAGATATTGATATGTATAGGACATTTTTCAGTAGAGATACTGGGGAATGTCCTTTTCTTTGTCTAAATCTTATTAATTGCATCTACAAGCTCCTTTATATCAAAGTGGGTATACACTTTCTCTGTGAGTGTCATTGCACCTGAGTGCCCCACAATTTTCTTATAAGGAATTGGAACGTAGACAGACTAAGGAACTTAATGAAAAGCGTTCAGAACTTCAATCGATAAGACAAGAGATTGCAAGCGTGACGGACAAAGCAAATGAAGCAGTAGAATTGCTTGATAAGATCAATGCTTTTGTATCATCATTCAGATTATTCGCTCCGACAATAGAAGAATATGCTAATCATGTTGAATCAGATAAGACGATAGAAGCAGGAAACTCATTCAGAGGAATATTGTATGAGATAGGAAAGCTGTTGGAGACATTTAAGGAACTGATAAAAGAAGGATTATGCTGGTTCCCGAGACTTATGCAATGGAAAACATCTAAGGGCGAAGTGGCTCCGGTATTCATAGAGAAAAGTAATGGATATTCATATTCGGTGTATGGATATATGAATGTGGAGACTAGGGAATATTATAGCAAAGCGTTAATTCAGTGGGAGATTAAGGCTGTTAATCGGACAGGGAGAGTAGAACAGATGGATGCTAATGTTGAGGCTATGGCTAGGAATTTGCAGGAGATATTGAGAATTGGTGCGGAGCAGAAGAGGTTGTGGGAGGTGTATGAGGGGAGATAGTTGATGTTAAAAAACTATCTATTAATTAATACTAATACAAAAGTCGAATTTATGAGCACAATGGGGTCAAAGTTCGACTTTTATAATAAGGATAGATGTAAAAAAGAAGGTATAGAAATACAGGATTATAAATGATACAATTAATATTATTATAATGTTGCGATAAAGGAGTGTATTTTTTATGGATAAAGATATATTGCAGAAACAATTGAATAAATGTGTAGAAGTTGTTGAAGCTACATTTGCCAAATTTAATTTGCAATTATTAGGTTATGGATTTTGTGGGATAAATGAGAGTAACGGGTGGTTGCAATTGTTGTTAGAGATAGCATTGCTACCAGGAGAAAAATTAGAAGATAATGTTAGAATAAAAGCTAATTTTTATGACGAAGAAAATACAATAATTTATTCAGACGATGGATATCTTGATATAGAAGAATTCTCAGGATATGATACTATTGCTTTATTTTTAAATGAAGATAATCTTAGTTTTAATATGAGTAAATGTAGAATATTTGCAACGAAGGGATAATATATGGAGATTGTAGAAAAATTACATAATTCTTTCTTAGAAGAAGCAAAAAGATCACCTATATTACTTAGTGATTTAGCTAATATGGAAAAGTATATATCAGAGAGTTATACTGGACGTTCTTTGATAGAATTGTTACAAAATGCTGATGATGCAGGAGCAAGTAAGTTTGAAATAGTAGAAATAAGTAGCAAAGTATATGGTGTAGCAAATAATGGTAGAGAGTTTTGTGAGAACGATTTGGTATCGTTATGTAGAAGCGGTACTTCAACAAAAAAAAGAAAAACAAATACAATAGGGTATAGGGGTATAGGTTTCAAATCTGTTGTAAATTATGCAAAGGCAGTGCATTTATATAGTGGACATATAGCAACAACATTTTCACGACAATTAACTAAGAATTTATTGCCGGAAGCAAATACAGTTCCGCTAATAAGGATACCACATAAATTTTGCGGCAATGCGTACGACAATAGCATAAATGATTTACTTAGAGATAGATATTCAACTGTTTTTGTTTTTGAAACAGAAAGTGATTGTTTACTTGACGAAATAAGTATGTTTGATACAAGTTGTATGTTATTTTTGAGAAATATTAGAGAGATTCATTTTACTTTATCAACAAAAAAAATAACATATATGGTGAAGTATACCAATTTAAATAGCTTATGTGATGAAATTGAATTCCTCGGAACACAAAATAATGATAGGTGGATAGTGTGTTCAGACGAGTTAAAAAGTGATGTTAAACTTGCTTTTAAGTATGATGGTAATAGGGTTATTCCAGCATCTCCACAGGAGTCTGTAATTCATTCATTTATGCCAACCAATGACAAATTAAATGTACCAATCAAAATAAATGGAGATTTTTCAACTGACCCGTCTCGAACTAAAGTAATATATGATACTGAAACAGAGAATGCAATTGAGGGTTGCGTTGATTTAACAAACAATATATTAAAAAATATTTTGGCAGAGAACTATGATAGATATGGATTTATTAATATATTGGCTCAAGCATCATTAGATCCATTAAGAGCTATAAAAGGTAATACAATAAGCGATATTTATATCGAAAAATTAATTAAAAAGTCAAAAGAGCAACTGAAAAAATATGCTGAAGATGTGAAAGAAATATATTATCAGCCACAAGGAATAACGAATGTAGATTTTGAGCAGATATGCAGAATAAATAATGTCTATGGAATTGGAAATGATATTGATGCAAACATAAGGGGAATATTACAATTTGTTAAAATGATAGGAATAAGAATCTTACCACTAGAGATGATGTTGGATGCTATGAAAGATTGTATTTTGTCTAAAGAGTCTAGGATAGAGGTAATGTATGAACTTATAGATAGGTCTAGATTTGGATTAGATAAAGCACTATTAACTAAATTTAACAATGCAAATGTTATTACTTTTAATACAGATGTAAAAAAGGTAATTAATTGCGATAAAAATGACATTATCGAAGATAGTTTTAATGCGGCAGTTATAGAGAAAGTTGGTTCAGTAGTTTACGTTGAGCAGTTTTATAAAGTGTTGGGACTAAAGAACATACGTCAGCAAGGATATAATAAAGAAATTAGCCCTTCAGTAATAAGTCGTAATGTTGGTAGTATTGGCACAAAATCTGTTGTAAAAAAATGGAGAACAGTAGAACAGAATCTAGGAGAAATTTTAAGAAGTCTAGATGGAGTTGTAAATGTAATTGATGTAGCAGCACAAAATGTTGGATATGATATTGAGACAATTATGACAGATGGAACGCATAGGTATTATGAAGTTAAAAGTGTAGATAATATGGGAAATGCATTTACTATGACAAATAATGAATTTTCAGCTGCTGTACAGTATAAAGATAAATATTATCTAGCAATTGTGCAACAGGATGAAAGTCGTATAGAGGTGTGTTTTATATGTGATCCGATTAGTACATTAAATATGACCAAGAGAGTGACAAAATGGGAATGGTATTGTAGTAGTTATACAGGGGAATTTTTGGAATGTAATATTGGTTAAAAGAGGTGAACGTATATGAATATGCAAAAAAGAACATTATACACGATGATGATTTCATCATTTATATGCATTTTAATTTATGCCATTTGTGTATTTATATGGAACCCGATTGAAACATCAGGGTGTTTTTTGATAAAGACTTTTATATCAAACATAATATTGGGTTTGTTAGGAAGTTCTATTATATCTGGAGTAGTTGCGTTTATTGCATATTTACAAAATAGAAAGGATGCATTGGAAAAGTATATATTCAAGTATCATGAATTAACGACGCATTGTTCTAAGTATATGGACATTGTAGATTATAATAAGAAGGTGGAATGGTTTGATGAATTTGTGTGTTATGTTAGAGATTTAGAAACCATATGGTCAGATATAGGATTTATTTTTTATCCTAAAAAGAATAGACAATTTTTGAAAAATGTAGTTGACTATTATAATGATTTTATTTGGTTAACAGAAGATGATTTTTTAGCGTTAAATGAAAGCACTAACTTTTCTGAGAGGCAAAGTATATCAGAAAAAATTAATAAAATAGTAATTGAGGAAAAGAAAAATGAGAGATGCGTAACAACAGGTATAGTTAGGAATAATCGCTTTACATCAGATGAGGCGATTGTAAATAAATCAATAAATGATATTTATAATAATAGAAAAATAAAGCCGTATATATTTGATAAATCATTAGTATCAAGTGATGTTTTTATTGTTTTGGATGAAAATATAGAAAAATATGTTAAAAAGATGATAGAACTTATGAACTTATCAGGGGAAACAGACATTCAATTAAAAATTCCAATAGAGGTATGCAAAAAACTGAAAGATACTAATTACATATATTCATATTATACAATTGATAAGGATATGAAAAGAGTGAATTGCCAATTTATTTTATATCATTATTTTGACTTGAAAAAGAAGTGCAGAGATGTTTAATAGAAGAAAAGATAATAAATTAATGCTAGATATGAGTGGAAAGTACGATTATTGACACCAATCCTCATCCATAGCATCAGCCCAATTCTGCAACTCACAATCAAGAGCCAATGCAGCATATTTAAGATACTCATCAATAGCAAGATTAGAGATTTGCAGGAGAGATTAAGGATTGGAGCGGAGCAGAAGAAGTTGTGGGAGGTGTATAAAGAGAGATAAATAATTTGAAGCGGATTAGTTGAGATGACTAATTCGCTTCTTTCACTATAAGTGAAACGACAAAATAAAAACAAAAATATAAGATAAATTTGGAGGTGAAATTACATGAAACAATTTTATACAGTAAAAGATGTAATGAGAATATTACAAGTAAAGCAGACAAAAGCATACAAAATCATTAGGGAATTAAATGAAGAGCTGGAACAAAGAGGATATATAGTTGTACCTGGAAAAGTATCAAAAAGATACTTTTATGAAAAAGTTTATATAAATGAAGATGAAAATATAGAGGATTTATAAAAATGATGATAAGATATATAATTAGAAGAAATAAAAAATCCTTTTATTTGTACACTTCTTATGTTAGGATCAAGATCCGAATTTATAGGAGGTATACAAAATGACTTTAGTTGAAAAGATATTTAATTGTTTTAAGAATAGTGAGAGTTTTTCACTACAAGAGGCATATGAGCAAAATCTTGATAAACCTCAGGAAACAGTCAGAGCACGTATTTATGAAAAAATAGGTGTTAAATTTGAAAGAGTAGCAAAAGGAGTATATCGTACAATTGATTGTGAAGAGGAACAGTGTGTATTAATAGAGGGTGATGGCAGAGACTTATCTATGATAGAAGATAATAGTATTGACTGCATATTAACAGATCATCCTTGGCTAGATATGAAGTCGAATAAAGGCGGAACAAGAGCATTTGCATTATATGATTGTTTTCGATATACATTGGAAGATTTTAAAGAGAAGGCTAGGGTATTAAAGAAGGGTTGCTTTTTGGTTGAAGTATTGCCGGCTGAAAATGAAAATAATTATGAATATTTATATCAGATAAAACAATATGCAAAAGAAGCAGGATTTGTATATTATTCTAAGGTTCCGTGGAAAAAAGGTTCTTTTGTAAGTAATACTGGAAGAAAAGCTAAAAATACACAAGACATAATGATTTTTTCAAAGGGAAAGGCGAGAAGCATGAGAATTGATAAGAAAAAATCTGATAGGATGGGTGAAACATATTATATGAGTGGGTGCAATGGTATGTTACCAACTATGTTTGATGTTCAGCCAGTTTCTAAAAAAAATAAGATACACCAGAGTGAATTACCAGTGGAATTATGTGAAAAGATACTGGAATATGTTACATATGAAGGTGAAATTGTATTAGATTCATTTGCTGGCAGTGGTGCTGTAGGGGTGGCAGCTTTAAATAAAAAGAGAAGTTGTATTCTTATAGAAATATTGAAGGAAAATATAGAAAAAATAAAGACACGATTTAATAGTGATTTATATCAAGTAGCATTGGAGTGATAAGTTTGAATTTGCAAATGGATGAACGAAATGGAGAACAGTATAAGAGTAAGTCTCAAAAAATAAGGGCAATAACAGAAACATGGGCGGAGAGTAATATGTTTTGTCCCTATTGTGGAAATCAATATATATTTCATTTTGAGAATAACAGACCGGTCGCTGATTTTTTCTGCCCGTCATGTAGGGAGGAATATGAATTGAAAAGCAATGGTACTTCAATAGGTAAAAAGGTCAATGATGGTGCATATAAAACTATGATAGAGAGAATAAAATCAATTAATAATCCAAATTTTTTCTTTATGCATTACAATAAAAGTAATTATAGAGTTGAAAGTTTGATTATGGTACCTAAATATTTTTTTTCACCGGATATAATAGAAAAGAGAAAAACATTGTTAAATACAGCAAGGCGAGCAGGATGGACAGGATGTAACATTTTGTTGAATCAGATTCCAGATGAGGGAAGAATTTATATTGTACAGAATGAAAAGGAAATACCTATTGAAAAGATAATTACAAAAGTACACAGAACAGAATTCTTACGTGGCAGTAAGTTGGATGCTAGAGGATGGACTTTAGATGTGTTAAATTGTGTTAATATGATTGAGAATAAAGATTTTACACTTGACCAGATATATAGATTTGAAGAGTTGCTTGCAGAGAAACATCCAGATAACCATCATGTAAAGGACAAAATAAGACAGCAATTGCAAATGTTAAGAGATAATGGAATTATAGAATTTACAGGAAGAGGACATTATAGAAAAATTAATTGATTTACTGAAAAAGGAGATGGAGTATTATTACAAGTGTAGTATAATATAAACTATCCTAAATTTACAGGTAGAAATGTCTCTATTGCAGAAATAGCTAAAGCAATGGGAAAGGACTCTCAATATGTTAGAATTGGGATACAGAAAGGAATTTTAAAATTTGGGACAGCAATGAGAATGGGAGATTCGAGAGAATATAGTTATTATTGCCCAGATAAGAGAGTATGGGAAGAGACAGGTTATTTTAACAAAAGTATTGAAAATAACTAAATTCATTTTGACTTTTTTAAAGAATAATGCTAATATAAATATATAAAAGGTGCTACCGATAGACGGTTAGCCCAGTATATGAATTGATTAAAATAATCGCCTCAGTTTACCAGACCGGGGGCGATTATTTTTTGTGTGATTTATTACCGAATGTATATCCAAGTTCAAAGCAGGTCAAGCCAAAGCCTAATACTGCAATGAGACCTTCAAGAGTCAACATTGGCATCCCTCCTTTGTAAGATTTCATACGAGATGATTTCTATGTAATCAGAGGGTCACAGTCCCTCTGTTGAAGGACTAACCGCCTACCGAATAGGGTAGCACCAATATTATGATAACAAGAAAAGAATATAGGCGCAATATATTTATGAAATATTTAGAAATACCAATCCTCATCCATAGCATCAGCCCAAGCCTGCAACTCACAATCAAGAGCAAGTGTAGCATACATAAGCGGATTATCAATTGCAAGGTTATCAATAAGCCTTTGAGAGTTAGGTGTAGTATGGGGATTCTTTTCAGCTTCAGAACAGGATAAGAATAGAAGTGTATTATCAGCAAAAGCAATATCAATTCCGTTCTTGTATTGGTTGCAGTAAGCAAAATGTATTTTCATAGTATTAGTCCTTTCTTTGTCAAAGTAATGAGCAGTTAAGGGAATGTGTAGGCATTCACCAGCATACAACACATATGCAACAATATCATACACAAATCCCCTGTTTAGGAGCTTTTCAGGATATCAAAACGTTAATTGAAGTTAACAAAGAGATAGGATTTTGCAATTCAAATATTTTTGTGTGATGTGTTATATCGTGGTATAATTAATAATCATTAATTTACCGAGGTACATATGAAAATTTGGTTAGATGATTTAAGGGTTGCACCTGACGGATATGAAACCGCAAAATCTGTCAATGAGGCAATTGATTTAATAGAAGAGTGTGAGCAGAATGGAGAAGAAATAGAAGTTCTGGATTTGGACCATGATTTAGGCGATTATGCTTATGATGGTGGAGATGCAATAAAGCTTCTTGATTATCTGGCGGAAAGAGAAACATTTTATCCGGTGGAAATCCATACAGCAAATCCGATTGGAAGGGAAAATATGTATAGAATGCTTGACCGGTATTGGCCTGATTTATATTAATCAGCATTTGGTATATACAATGGGAAAAGTTCCAGGGGGTGGCATTATAACAGCTGTGTTTTGTATTTCTGGTCAATAAAAGTAGGGCTGGCAGTCAAATATGATTGTCAGCCCTGATTTTTTTGGTTTACCACCATTTCTCCTTATAAGAATACTCACCACGGTAATTGGAAGCATTATAATCAGGATACTTAAATGGTGCATATACGTCATCCTTAGGTGCGTCATCCTGTGTGTATATGTACATAGAGTCATAATCCCATGTGACAATTTCGTCGCGGGCGTCACCGTAAAGATTTACAGCCTCGGCACACAGGGTAGGATGTCCGTCATCAGGAAATCTGACGACCTGAATACCGTTTCCGTCAATCATGCCGCCTCGCTCAATATCGGCATTGAGCAGGATAAAATCCTGACCGTCGCCAGTCCAGTTGACAGGAGTTAAGAGATTGCCGTTAAGTTCATTTTCCATTTCCCACAGCTGATTGCCTTCGCTGTCATAGAAATATATAATTCCCTGATGTCCCCAGAAATTAACAACAACCATTTCATATCCTGGGCGGTCCGGGAGATAATTGGCGAGACTGACACGCTGTGCATGACCGATGCCATCCTTTTTAAGAAGATTTCCATTAAAATCACTTATCAGGAAACCTTCTTTTCCGGCAACGCAGGCAAAAAATTTAGTGCCCTTATGCGGACCGGATTCAAATCTGCCCGGAACAATTTCATCAATATGGTCTTCTTTGACAGGCATTGTCCACATTTTATTTCCGTGGCAGTCAAGCATGTTATAACCGACTAAAAGCTCATCGTGTCCATCACCATTAATATCGATTGCAAAAGGAAAATGTCCCGTATTTTTATCGCTCTGGAAATGCCACATAACCTCAAGGTTATCATTTAGGGCATAAACTCTGCAATAACGGTCCTTAATAAGAATATCGCGTGGTTTTTCAAGACCACGGAAATTGCATATACGCATGCCGTCAGGATTAATTCTGTCAAATGCATATATTTTATCAGGAACACCTATAATAGTTCCGTCTTCTTCAGACGTAGAGAAAGGCGTTTTAGCCCGTTTTTTAACTTCACCGGTTCTTCCGTCAAGAATTAAGACTTCAAAATTCTTGGCAGTGATAACTTCATCAAAACCATCACCATCAATGTCATATATCTGCATAGGCATATCGGCAGATATCGTTCCGATGTCGTGGTTATCTGTTGGTTCGCCATGCTGCCATAATATATTTCCGTCAAGGTCGAATGCAGTGAGACAGCTTATCGTTCCGTAAGCATCACGGTTTACACGTTTCTGGCACTGTGCCATAACCATCTGGTATTCACCATTGCCAAGAAGATGTCCAAAACGGAGTTGTCTGCCTGTGCCACAGCCTTTGAGGTCGATTTTTTTAAGAAGCTTCATCTTAGGATATTTAGCCTGTGCTTTTTCACATTCAGCTTTATAGGCATTTCTTGCTGCGTCAATAGAGGCAGCAGTGCTTTCGGAAGTTGTAACATTTACAAAGCCAAATTGTGCGGGTATAGTTGCAGTAATGGCAACTTTTCCACCTTGTGCGGCATATTCTGTATCAAGGTCAAAATATACTTTATCATCAACACTACATATAATGTGGCTTCCTTTAATATCGGCTTTGAGTACATAAGTGTCATCACAGTTGTAATCAAAAGGCACTGAAGCGATAATAGTAACTTCTTCTTTGTGGCGGTATTCAAGCCTTAATTCATGCTCTTCAAAAACGAGAACAAGAAGATTTGCTGAATTCTGACAGCAAAATCCGATACCTGCATTGCCCCATTTTGTTGTGAACATACGCACTCCTGCAGTTATAGTGTAATCCCGCCAGAACCGGTCTCCGCTTGTAAGCATCGGAAAAGTGCGGTGTGGCTTGTCATTGCGGATACGCATCTGTTCCATATAATGTTTTCCATTATATTCAGTAATAACCCATGATGCACCCTGTCCGTTATAAGTGTGGTTACACACGGGGTCATACCATTTTCCATAATATCCGGGATAGTGGATAAAATGATATTCGCCCATTGCCGAATGATTTTTGTCATATGGGAATTCACCAATAGGAAAATCCTTAAAATCTTCATCAAGTAAAATATACTCTGTCATAATTACCTCCATTCTGATAACTTGTAATTTTATTGAAGTAAAATTGTATATTGATTATAAAATGTTTTTTGAAAAATTATTACTGTTTTTTTACATGTTTTTTGAATTTAAAAGATTTAATGTCGTTATTTATATAAATTTTTTGACAAATATTATTAGCAGTGGTATTATAATATAAAATATATATTAAAACACAGAAAATATTAGAAACGTAGGTACATGCATGACAAGAAACTTATTTAGCAGATATGCTTCTGATGATAATAATCCTGACTGGGAGAATCATATAGAGCGTGAAACACAGTTGTATCATCGGAAAAGTGACATACGTTCAGAATATGAGAGAGATTATACACGTATATTACATTCACTTGCATACAGAAGATTAAAGCATAAGACTCAGGTGTTTTTTAATATTGACAATGACCATATATGCACACGAATGGAACATGTACAGCATGTTGAGTCGGTGAGCTGTACTATTGCAAAGTTTCTCGGATTGAATGTTGACCTCACAAGAGCAATAGCAATGGGGCACGATTTGGGACATGCACCTTTTGGACATGAAGGAGAAGTTGAGTTAACGAGAATACGAAAAGACTTTGGAATGGACAGATTCTGGCATGAAAGAAACAGTCTTAGAATAATAGACAATATTGAACTGCTTGAAGACGATAAGAGCGAGCTGAAAAATCTTGACCTTACGTATGCAGTCCGGGACGGTATAATTTCACATTGCGGAGAGGTTGATGAGAACGGTATCTTTCCAAGAAAAGAAAAAATAGATCTGGATACATTTTGCGAACCGGGACAGTTTCAGGCGTATACATGGGAGGGTTGCGTTGTAAAAGTTTCCGATAAAATTGCATATCTCGGAAGAGATATAGAAGATGCAGTCCGGATTAATTTTATTGGTGAAAAAGAGATTGATGAGCTGGCAAAGATTTCACAAAAGTATGGTGTTGAAACGATAAATACGACAGTTATAATCCATAATTTTATAACAAGCATATGCGGGAACAGCTCGCCTCAACAGGGAATCAGGCTGAGTGATAAATATAATAAAATGCTTAAAGAAATAAAAGATTTTAATTATACAGCAATTTATAACAATGAAAAATTCAAAGTTTACCGTGACTATGTTGCATTGGTTATAAGAAGTATTTTTAATACACTGATGAAGACATATGATGTTTGTAATCCTTATAAAAGCCTTGATAATATAGATTGCATGAAAGAAGCATATCCTATGCTTGCAGGTGATTTTTACAAACATATCAAAGTATATTCCAATATACAAGGTGATAATGAAAAGTACAAAAATAAAAAGATTTATGGAAATATAGAGTCAAAAGAAATATATGCTCAGGCAATAATTGATTATATTTCAGGAATGACGGACAGATACGCAGTGGAGATATTTAACGAATTGTTAAAATATTAAAATATACCAGATGGAGACATTACATATGGAATTATATGCAGTCGCTCCCGGATGAATTCGATATATTACACTATGTGAAGATAACAGATGTCAGAAAAAAATCCGATGCTGCCGCTTTCATCATTTGGTATACCCGATGCGAAGAACACATTGAATATATTGACATTTTAAAATATCTGTATTAATATATGTAATACAAGCAATACAAAATATGTGAGGCGAAAATTATGATATTAAAGTTAGATATGAACAGTACGGTTCCGATATATGTACAGCTTCGTAATCAGATAGTTATGGGAATCGGACACGGAGAACTGAAAGAGGGAGAGCGGCTGCCGACGGTAAGACAGCTTGCGTCGGATGCGGGAGTGAATACGATGACGGTCAATAAGACGTACCAGATTCTTAAAGCGGAAGGGTATATACAGACCGACAGGCGGCAGGGGGCGATGGTTGCACGCAACATTACCATGAATAAGGAATTTCGTGAAAAGCTTGAATCTGAGCTGGAGCTTTTATCTGCTGAGGCAAGTATTAACGGAATGAATAAGAGTGAATTTATGAAAATGTGTGAAAGTATTTATTCAACGATGAATCCACAGCCGCTACAGGCGTGAGAAAGCAGGTCAGGTATGAGTATAGTATTATTTATGATGTTTTTGTTTTCCGGGCTTATGATAACACTTATTTGCAGATTCACAGTTTTTTCAGAATATGAATATACACAGGGAATGTATCTTGGAGTGCATATTCCGCCGGAAGAAAAAGGTAATGAGATAGTCAGGCCATTCATGGAAAAAGAGATAAAAAGGCAGAAGATATTCCAGAATATTAACATGCTGTTATCGGTTTTATTGTGCATACCGGTCTTTTTCTGGGAAGCTGCGTCGGTTATAATATGGACGGTATGGATGTGTACATATATGATAGGATATATGTACATTCTTAATTCGGCACACCGCAGATTATATAAAATAAAGATTCAGAACGGGTGGATAAATAAGAACACTCAGATGATTTATGTGGATACATCGCTTTCGGCAGATGAACGCAGTTTAAAGTCAAATAACAGATATCACATTATTATGATTGCTTCAGAATTTATAATGACAATCCCGTTTATGATTAATAAATCATACAGCAGAAGTGAAGGTTTGATTTTCGCATTAGCTGCAATATCAATTTCTTTAATATGTATGATTTTAAATATATATGTTAATAAAAGAAATACAACGGTTTACAGCGAAGATACCGATATAAACAAGGCTGTCATGAATCTGTCAAGGAAGTATTTCAATGAGGGCTTTATATCATTAAGCATGTGCAATGCCGCAGCATTTCTGTTATTTACAATATTGTATATGATAAACAGGGAAGTATCTTTTATGTCGATGATGCTGTATATAACTATTCAGACACTTTCAACAATATTTCTTGTGGCGGCGTACCTGATTCTGATAAAAAAGAAAAAAGAACTTCTGTCGTCAGATATGAAACCGGTTTATGTAGATGATGATGAATATTGGAAAACAGGATATTATTATAATCCGAACGATAATCATATTCTTGTGAAGAATCGTATGTTTGATGGTAATTATTCATTCAATCTGGCTAATTCCAAAGCAAGATTTATATGTGGAGGACTTTATATAGTTATAATAGCATCTATAGTGTTTACGCTGGTTGTGTTGCTTCCGTTTTCTAATGTAAAGATGAATGTGGATATTTCATCAGAAAAAATGAAAGTATCGGCGGCAGGTTATAAATATCAGGTGGACGCAGATAATATTGAGAATATTGAATTGCTTGATAAATTGCCTGGTGAAAGTTTTTACCGCGTAAACGGAGGTTCAACTGATACGTATGATATAGGTTATTATAAAGGTTCTGATACAGGAAAGTGTATGCTTTTCATATTTGACGGATATGAACCCATCCTTAAAATAACAGGTGGTGGAAAAATTGTATTTTTAAATTCAAAAAATGAAGGAGAAGTACAAGATTGGTATGAACAGATAAAAAAGATACGGAATGATATTGATATGAAAGAATAAAAGGCTGATTTTTGGCGAAACAAAAAATACCGCAGACACATTTAATGTCTGCGGTGAAAATAATTCAATATGTTATGTTTAGCATATTACAGTTTGTAATCAACATCAGGGTTTATGGTGAGTGCAACACCGGTTTCAAATGTACCTTTACCGTTTTCGGCAAAAAGTGAAAATAATGTTCCTGTAAAAGTCATTGTACGTGTACCCTCCGTGCTGAGTCCGGCATTAAGTCCCGAACCGATTTCATGGTAGGCAATTTTTGCATTGAGATTCGTTGTATCAGCAAGGGCATAAGAAAAAGTATATTTTTCGCGGTCAGTATCTATTTTTACAAGAAGATTGAGGTTTTCCTCTTCTTTAGATATAGGAATATGTGCAAGTTCTGCACCCATGTCGTGTATATGTTTATAAAATCCGACATATTTTCCATTTTCATCGCTGCCAACATATATTTCATAGTGATAATCGTTGTTATAGTAGGCAGCAACACCGAATCGTTTTGCTGTACTGTCTTTTATTTTTAATACAGCTTTAAGTGATGTTGTAAATTCCGGCTGCTTAAATGAAAGAACAGTCGGGGATTTACCTGGTTCATTCAATGTTATATCAGTACCTTTAAGTGTGAGACATCCGTTTTTACTGTCATAAATATAATGAGACATATCAGGATTTCTTGTGAACTGCAGGCGTTTGTCAAGAGTATCATTGTGGAAGTCAATATTGACGCTGTGGTCTGCATGTAAAAATGGTCTGCCTGTTGCATCGTCTGTTATTGTATTAGCAATTGTCTCCGGCTCATTTATGCCCGGAAGAGGTGCATCCATTACAAGCTCAATAGTTCCGTTTCCGTTGTATCCGACAACAGGCCATCCGTCTTCATTCCATGTGACAGGTGCAAGAAAGGTTTCACGGCCGAGATTGTGAAGAAGTGCATGGCTGAAGCGTCTTATTCCGAGGAATACAAGCCACCAGTTTCCGTTTGCATCTTCAACAAGGTCAGCATGTCCGGTAGCCTGAATTTCGGATTTTTTATACTCTTTATGAGAAATAATAGGATTGTGTGGACATGGTGTATAAGGACCGAATACATTTTTTGAACGCTGTATTGTTTCGCGGTGAGCATATTCTGTTCCGCCTTCCGCAATCATCAGGTAATACCAGCCGTCTTTTTTGTAGATATGTGGACCTTCTGCACATTGACCGCCGCAGCCAGTGCTTATAAGGTGCTTGTCGGAAAGAATTTCGCCCGTCATCGGATTGATTTTAAATGCAACAATACCTCTTACACCGTCAAGATTACCGGTTGAACAGTAATAACAGCAGTCATCATCATCCCAGAAAAGTGATGGGTCTATACCACCCTGGTCAATCCATGCAGGGTCGGACCAGTCTTTGTTTATATCGTCTGTATGAACAACAAAGTTTCCTTTATCGGTAACATTAGTTGTTATCATATAAAACATTCCTTTGTGGTACCTTATTGTAGGTGCATATATACCACCGGAATTGCGGCAGCCTTCAAGTTCAAGCTGCGAACGTCTGTTAAGGCAGTATCCGGTAAGTTCCCAGTTTACAAGATTGCGGCTGTGATATATCGGTACACCGGGGAAGAATTCAAATGTTGAATTAACAAGATAAAAATCATCGCCAACACGGCAGATGCTTGGGTCGGGATTGTATCCCGGAATAACAGGGTTTTTAAAAAGCATAATCTTATCACCTCAGAAAAAATATTGTATACAAAATAAAAATTAAAGTGCGGTTATATAAAAATACATTTAATAACTTATCTGTAGAATATATTTATTTAAAGATAAATTCAAGGTAAAAGTGTGTCATAAATTATTTAATTTACAGAAAAACTTTTGACAAATCTGATACATAAATTTTGTATGTAACGTGTATGACGCTTATTTTTAATCAGAAATAATTTAATATATGAGGTGCATGGCTGCAAAGTAGTTTACTTGAAATAGCAGTTTATGTATGTTACAATGGCAAAAGCAATAAATTTAATATACGAAAGGCGGATTTGAGCATGAATGACAGATACCAGACACCTCTTGCGGAAAGATATGCGAGCAAAGAAATGCAGTATATTTTTTCGCCTGATATGAAGTTTAAGACATGGAGAAAACTTTGGATTGCACTGGCTGAGACAGAAAAGGAACTCGGACTTGATATTACAGACGAGCAGATTGAGGAACTCAAGGCTAACAAAGACAATATCAATTACGAAGATGCAAAAAAGCGTGAAAAAGAAGTAAGACATGATGTAATGTCACACGTATATGCATATGGACTTCAGTGTCCTAAGGCAAAAGGAATTATCCATCTTGGAGCAACTTCATGTTATGTTGGTGATAATACAGATATTATTGTTATGACAGAGGCATTGAAACTTGTTCGTAAAAAACTTATAAATGTAATCGGTGAACTTTCTAAGTTTGCAGATAAATATAAGGCACTTCCTACACTTGCATTTACACATTTCCAGCCGGCACAGCCGACAACAGTGGGCAAGCGTGCAACACTCTGGCTTAATGAACTTGTTATGGATTTAGAGGATGTTGATTATATACTTTCAACAATGAAGCTTTTAGGATGTAAAGGTACAACAGGTACACAGGCCTCTTTCCTTGAATTGTTCAATGGAGATCATACGAAAATCCGTCAGATAGATGGAAAGATTGCACAAAAGATGGGATTTGACAAGTGTGTTCCTGTATCAGGACAGACATATTCAAGAAAAGTAGATACAAGAGTTCTCAATGTACTTGCAGGAATTGCAGCGAGTGCACATAAGTTCTCTAACGATATCAGACTTTTACAGCACTTAAAAGAAGTTGAGGAACCATTTGAAAAATCACAGATTGGTTCATCAGCTATGGCTTATAAACGTAATCCGATGAGAAGCGAAAGAATGGCATCACTTGCAGATTTTGTAATTGCAGATGCACTTAATCCGGCTATCGTATCATCAACACAGTGGTTTGAGAGAACGCTTGATGATTCAGCAAATAAGAGAATGTCAGTTCCGGAAGGATTCCTCGCAGTTGATGGTATTCTTGATTTATATCTTAATGTTGTTGACGGACTTGTTGTATACGAGAAGGTTATTAACAGAAGACTTATGTCAGAACTTCCATTTATGGCAACAGAAAATATTATGATGGATGCAGTTAAGGCCGGCGGAGACAGACAGGAACTCCACGAAAGAATCCGTGAGCTTTCTATGGAAGCAGGAAAGAGAGTTAAGCAGGAAGGTCTTGAAAATAATCTTCTTGAACTTATTGCGGCAGATCCAATGTTTGGTGTAACACTTGATGAACTTAAAGCTAAACTTGATCCTTCAAAGTATGTAGGACGTTCAAAAGAGCAGGTTGAAGAATATCTTGCAGAAATTATCAATCCTATTCTTGATGCTAATAAAGAAGAACTCGGAATGACAGCTGAGATTAATGTTTAATATATACATATTCTCATAGCATATGATTTTGCCGGACGCAGTTTACGTCCGGCAAAATTAATTTTACAAAGTGAGGTTAGTTGTGGATAATAAAAATAAGACAGACAAGGGACTTTTGGGAAATGAGAAAATAGAAGAAGCTGTTGCAGCACTCCAGCAGGAAACAACGCAGGAAATGCTTGCACACACACTTACTGTAATTAGACGCCGCATGAGAGAAGCCGGTCAGCTGATAGTAGCAGTAGAGCCATCGGTGGGAGATAACAATCTTAATATACAGTCAGTTAAGACGGACGACGGAAAATGCTGGTGGATGGCGTTTACAAGTTTTGATGAAGAATTAAAAGGCAGTGGCAGTGTAATGTCAACATTTATGGCAGACATAGAAAAAATGTTTGAGTCAGCTATAAATGCAGAAGGAATAGAAGGCATAATAATTAATCCATGGAATCGTACAATTATGCTTGATAAGGAACTTATACGTATAGTTCTCGGATAATCCGTCAGAAGAAGATTTGACAAATAAAGACAGGAATTATAAAAACATGAATTTGGTCCCGGCTGCCGTGAAAAAAGAACCCAAAATCGAAAAATGAAAAAAATTGAAAAAAGTTTAAAATAATGCTTGACAACCTCGAATTTATATATTACAATAGCAAAGCAAGTTCGCGAGAGCAAGCAAAGCAAACCGCTTGTACGGAGTGCATGACATGGGATCTTAGCTCAGCTGGGAGAGCATCTGCCTTACAAGCAGAGGGTCACAGGTTCGAGCCCTGTAGGTCCCATCGATGCTAAAGCATCATGCCGGCGTGGCGGAACTGGCAGACGCGCAGGACTTAAAATCCTGTGGTGGCGACATCGTACCGGTTCGATTCCGGTCGCCGGCATTAACTTCTTAAAGAAGTTAATTGAATATGTGTGTGTAGCTCAGCTGGATAGAGCACTTGGCTACGGACCAAGGTGTCGGGGGTTCGAATCCTCTCACGCACGTCCTAAGAAGTATCGCAAGCCTTTGATTTACAAGGGTTTGCGGTATTTTTTTGCGTTACAAAGGTCATGTTTTGTTCCAAGTTGTTCCATTTCTAAATTTGCAGAGAGAAAATTATTTAACTAGGTGATATATTATTGGAGAAGGGACTTAACTTAGACGATAATTTATGGTACAATAAATGTCTTATAGATGACGGCTGTAGTTTGAAAAAAGTATGTTTCGTAAAATGCACAAATTTAGAAAATTAAAGATCGTTTAGAAATATTAAAAGAGAGCTGCGAGGTGTTGAACGAGTCATAAATAATAGCTATAGAAGTTTTTATAAAATATTTAAGATAAGAGAAGGAGAATTGTAATGTTAACAGTTGGGAGTTATCAAGAAATGGATCAAAACAAATATGAAGAAAATTGGTTGATTGTGCGTAAGCCAGATGATCTGCCTGATTTTGTGAAACATATACCAGCGCTCAGTCCGTCGCCAGATCTGTTCCAGAAATATCGTGAAGCATGTCAGGAAAAAACGTTTAATCAGAAATTTTTTTATGAAGTGTATGTGCCACAGTTTGTGAAGGAATTATCTGAGAATGCAGAGGCACTTACTTTGCTAGAAAATTTGACAGATATGAGTAAAACAAAAAATATTATGCTTGGCTGCTATTGCGAAACGGAAGCAATGTGTCATAGGAGTATCATTGCGGGGATTTTGCTTGGCATGGGTGCAGAAATTAACACAAGGCAAGAGTATTTGAATTATTATAAATTGTACCAGATGATGAAAAAACGGGTAAAAGTGGACAACTGGTTGTAAACATAAAAGCAGCTGAAATTGGAAAATGAAGGAGAACATATAGCTAGATGAGTATTTTAAATGTAGAACACCTGACGCATGGTTTTGGTGATCGTGCGATTTTTGAAGATGTATCTTTTCGTTTGCTGAAGGGCGAGCATATCGGTTTGATTGGTGCAAATGGTGAGGGAAAATCCACATTTATGAGTATTGTAACCGGACGTTTAATGCCGGATGAAGGAAAAGTAGAATGGGCAAAAAATGTCCGGGCGGGATATCTGGATCAGCATGCAGTGCTGGAAGAAGGAATGACCATCGGTGATGTGCTGCGTTCCGCATTTTCCTGGCTGTTTGATATGGAAACAGAGATGAATCAGATGTTTGAACAGATGGCAGATGCGACACCAGAGGAAATGGAACGTCTGCTTGAGGAGACAGGTACTTATCAGGAGCTGTTGGAACAGCATGATTTCTATATGATTGATGCAAAAGTGGACGAGGTTGCCCGCGCATTAGGTTTGATGGATCTGGGGCTTGACCGCGATGTCACAGACCTGAGTGGTGGTCAGAGAACAAAAGTTTTACTGGCAAAATTATTGCTTGAAAAACCGGATATTTTATTGCTGGATGAGCCGACAAACTATCTGGATGAGGAGCATATTGCATGGCTGAAACGTTATCTGCTGGATTATGAAAATGCATTTATTCTGATTTCCCATGATATTCCATTCCTGAATGAAGTGGTAAATATTATTTATCATATGGAAAACCAGGAACTGAACCGATATGTAGGGGATTATGAGCATTTCCAGGAAGTGTATGCTATGAAAAAAGCGCAGCTTGAGGCTGCGTATCGCAGACAGCAGCAGGAAATCAGTGAATTAAAAGACTTTGTAGCAAGAAATAAGGCCAGAGTTTCTACTAGAAACATGGCGATGTCCCGTCAGAAAAAACTGGACAAAATGGATGTTATCGAACTGGCGGCAGAGCGTCCAAAGCCGGAATTTCATTTTCAGTATGGACAGACACCGGGAAAAATGCTGTTTGAGACACATGATCTGGTGATCGGTTACGACGAACCTCTGTCCAAACCATTAAATTTCTCTATGGAGCGTGGTCAGAAGATTGCGTTGGTTGGTACTAACGGAATCGGAAAAACAACGTTGCTGAAGAGTATTCTTGGTTTGATTCCATCTATTTCCGGTGAATGCGAATTGGGTGAAAAACTACAGCTTGGCTATTTTGAGCAGGAAGTAAGCCCAGATAATCGAAACAGCTGTATCGAAGAAATCTGGGAGGAGTTTCCGTCATTTTCTCAGTATGAAGTTCGTTCCGCTCTGGCAAAATGTGGATTGACGACAAAACATATTGAAAGCCAGGTGCGTGTATTAAGCGGTGGCGAGCAGGCAAAAGTACGTCTGTGTAAGCTGCTGAATCGTGATACAAATTTCCTGCTTTTGGACGAGCCGACTAACCATTTGGATGTAGATGCAAAGGATGCATTAAAGACTGCATTGCAGGAATACCACGGAAGTATTCTGCTGATCTGTCATGAGCCGGAGTTTTATCAGGATGTGGTAGATGAGATCTGGAATATGAGCCAGTGGACGACGAAATTATAAAAGCAGGATATTATTAAAGATATTTGCCTGGAAAATGCATAAATGTATATCAGACATTTTTTAATTGGAAAATTGAAACAGAATATATAAGAGCATTTACCCAGTGATCTCAAAAATTGAATTTTATGAGAAAAATACATCAATAATATAGTAGCATATGCTAACTAAAACGATTGACAGAGTACCCCATAGGGGTATACAATAATGCTGGTTTCAGAATATCTTTTTATGATTGAATGGAAGAAAATGTCAGCTGATGCTACCTGGAATTATGCACCGGGTATCAACTGTGTTCGACTTGAAATATCATAATGAATCTGAAAAGTAAATTGAAAAATGATCATTTGAGAAAGAAGGAATCAGTATGGTAAAGACTGTATTAAAAATTGATGGTATGTCATGCAGCATGTGTGAAGCTCATATGAATGAAGTCATCCGCAACAATTTTAAAGTAAATAAAGTGTCTTCTTCTGCAAGTGCCGGAGAGACCGTTATCATCAGTGATGCGGAACTTGATATTCCATGGGTGAAAAAACAGGTAAAGGATATCGGATATAAAGTATTATCTTATGAAGCTGAGCCTTATGAGAAAAAAGAAAAGAAAGGTTTCTTCCATTTTGGAAAGAAATAATATGCAGTAAAATGCCGACAACTACTATAGAGGAAATTTTGTAGTAGCTGCCGGTTTTTTTATTACATTTTGAGTGCAAGAAAAAATTTAACTTACATTATCTGAAGAATCTTATCAGAATCACTGCACTCTACACTCCGTTCCGGTCGGCGCAAAACCATTGTCTCCCAGACAATGTGCGCCCTCGCGGAGCATTTATCTCAGTCGGAGATTGAACTCCCACTGAGAAATACTTGTTACTACTCACCACTTGCAGAAGTGGGAGTCTCAACTCAGACTGAGATGAAGGAAAACTGACTTCTGATGAGGCTTCTACTCTGAAAAATGCAATTGCAGATACAAAGGTAGATGCGGCGGCAGCAAATCAGGACATTTCTATCACAATGCCACAGGAAGATGTGGCAATCCAACAGCAGGGAATCAACAGCTTACAGACAGGTATCAGCAGTGCAGCAGCCGGTGTGGATGCGCTGCAGCAGGGCGCAAATACCCTTCAGTCCGGAACCAGTGAGTTCAGCAGTGGCATGAAAGAACTGAACGATGGCGCAACTGAATTAAAAGATGGTACACAGGAGTTCAAAGATGAGGCATCTGACATCGACACACAGATTGATGATGCCATTGACGAAATGGTAGAAAAACTCTCCGGCAGCGATTATGAACCGGTATCCTTCACTTCTGACGAAAACACAGACATCGGTCTGGTACAGTTCGCAGTCCGTACCGATGACATCAAAGTAAAGGAAGCAGAGGAAGCTACGGCGGTTGAACAGAAACAGACAATTTTTGACAAGATCAAAGGACTGTTCCAGTAAAATTATTGATAAAATTGCAGGACTGTTCCGGTAAAAATTATTGATAAAATCTAAGAACTGTTTCTGTAAATCAGCAAGATAAATTTTTATCATTTGAAAGTGAAAAATGAAGTGATTTAAACAGGATTTTCCATGAGGAAAACAGAATGCACAGCGAAAGACTACCGTTGGAAAAAAAACAAAGTGAGGCTTCGTTGTGCATTTTGCATATGAATAAAGCCGAGATTTTATAAAAAATTTCATGGCAGGATTTGTCGAACCATTGTATAATAAATTTATATGTAAAAAATAGGAGAGACGAAGGATGAACTGGAATAATGTACAGATCGTCCCAACATTTGTAGATCAGGGGGTATCCTGCTATCAACTGGAGGACGGAGATTTTAAAAATGAATATTATATTGTATCAGAAGCGGAGACACGGAAATTATTAAACAATCCGGAAATCGTCGGATATGAGACATATTATTGTCTGATTCCGTCCACTTCTCAGATGTTGTATTATTTTAAAGAACAGAAAAAGGTAACAACTGCCAACATTCTGTCTATTTTACGTGGGGCATTGAATTATCCGTTGGAGGAGAGCTGTTATCGTGAGCATATCCGAGTGCATGATATCAGTTTCCTGTCCAGTGAGCGTGTGTTCCATGAGGATGAGATCGCTGGTCTGGAAATCAAATACAGCAAGCTGACCATGGTTCCGGGAAGTACCTTGCTGATCGGTGATATCATTGCAACTGGCGAGACACTGATCCATTGCTTACGCTATGTAACTGATTTTTATCGTGAGCACGGTGCAAAACTCCGCAACATTATCGTGTTTACCATTGGTGGTACAAAAGGTATTGAAATCTTAGAACGCCTGACGGAAGAAATCCGCGAGTATTGGCCGGATTTTGAAGGCTTTATCACAGTATTTTACGAAGGTGTTTTTGCAACTTATCAGGATAAAGGTGTATCCGGTATCAACCTTCCGGATGTAGACTTCTACTGGAAAGGCGGTATCATTGCACCGGAATTCAGACGCCAGACGCTGTCTATGTGCAATCCGTTATTTGAAAAATGTATCATCTACGATGGTGGTGCACGTCGTTACGAGATTCACGAGCACGTAGAGGAAGTTCTGGAATTTTGGAATGGCATGCTGGAGCGTGCAGATCAGATCGACCTGAAAGAACTGCTGGATGAGAAACTTGGTTATCCGGCTCCTTTGTCATACGATGACTGGGTAGAAGCAAACCATTACCAGAAATTAAATGATGCACAGAAAAACTGGTTGTATCGTCAGGAGCTTGGCTACATCGAGAGCTTAAAAGGAATGACTGTGCGCGAGATCGCAGAGCAGAGAATTGAAGAAATTACAACAGCATTAAAAAAATATATGCTGTAATAAAGATGGGGATAGCTGTATAGTTTGCCTGTTATCAGGAGAATTATACAGCTATTTGACGGATAAAAACAAATGAGCATGTCGAAAACTGGACTGTAAATTATGGATTCGGAAGTTTGAAGAAAGAAAAACTGAATTGTGGATAACGGATTCAGAAGTTTGAAAAGTAAAGAAACTATATCAGATGGGAGATGACTCCCACCTCTATAGGTGGTGAGAAACAAGTTAGTATCAGTGGTGGGAGCCAATCCCCCATCTGATATAGCCTCCGGCAGGATTACAGAGGTGCGCAGTTGAAGTATGTCATGCAATTGCATGACGCGCACCTCGCAACAAGAATGCCGGAGCATTCTTGAATTATAAAGACAAAGATATGCAAAAAAGATTGCGAGGAAAATTATGACGAAAAAGCAAAGGGCGCTTGAAATCATAGACCGTTTAAAAAAAGAATATCCGGATGCGGACTGTACCCTGGATTATGATCAGGCATGGAAACTTCTGGTCAGTGTCCGTCTGGCAGCGCAGTGTACGGATGCCAGAGTAAATCAGATCGTTCCGAAACTGTTTGAAAAATATCCAAGCGTGGAAGCACTGGCAGAGGCTGAGGTGGCAGACATTGAGGAGATCGTCCGTCCCTGTGGACTTGGCAAAAGTAAGGCGCGAGATATCAGTGCCTGTATGAAAATGCTTCGGGATGAGTTCGGTGGAAACGTGCCAAAGGATTTTAATGCACTGTTGAAACTTCCGGGGGTCGGCAGAAAAAGTGCAAATCTGATCATGGGTGATGTGTTTGGTGAACCGGCCATTGTGACAGATACGCACTGCATCCGTCTGGTAAACCGCATGGGACTGGTGGATGGCATCAAGGAGCCGAAAAAAGTAGAAATGGAACTGTGGAAGATCATCCCACCGGAGGAAGGCAGTGATTTCTGCCACCGTCTGGTGTGGCATGGCAGAGAAGTCTGTACTGCACGGACACAGCCATATTGTGACAAGTGCTGTTTAAATGATATTTGTAAAAAACGCATCTAATGCTAATGATATAGTAAAGATGCGATAAGAATAAAAATGTCCCTTTGGAAAAGTGAAGATAGTATTTGCATTAAGTAAGGGATGAAAAGCTTTGTATGAGAGAAAACTTTGAAATCATTGAAAAAGAAGGAGAACATGAATGCTGGAAATCAAAGAGTATGTGAAGGCAGAAAGTCTGGAGCAGGCATTTGAATTAAATCAGAAGCGAACCAATCAGATCATTGGTGGAATGCTCTGGATGAAAATGGGAGATCACAGGATACAGACCGCCATCGATCTGTCTGGTCTTGGTCTTGATACCATTGAGGAAGATGAGACGCAGTTTTCCATCGGATGTATGACATCCCTGCGTCAGTTGGAGTTACACGAAGAATTAAACCAGTGGAGTGACGGTGCAGTCCGTGAGAGTGTGCGCCATATCGTAGGTGTACAGTTTCGGAATCTTGCGACCGTAGGTGGGAGTTTGTTTGGAAGGTTTGGATTTTCCGATGTGCTGACCTGCTTTTTGGCAATGGACGCATATGTGGAACTGTATCACAATGGAATCCTGTCTCTGGCAGATTTTGTAAATCTTCCTCGTGATAACGATGTGTTGATTCGTCTCATCGTAAAAAAGATACCTGGGAAATGCGTCTATCTGTCTCAGAGAAATACGAAAACAGATTTTCCAGTATTGACATGTGCCGTCTGTCTGGATAAAAAAGGAACCAGAGTGGCAGTCGGTGCAAGACCGCAGAAAGCAATGCTTCTGACTGTTTCTGAGGAGCAGACAGAAGAAATCAGAAAAAACGGTGCGGATGCAGCGGCAAAGATTGCAGAAGAACTTGCGGCTCAGATTCCGACACAGGATAACATGCGCGCCAGTGCCGCATATCGGACTCATCTGGCTAAGGCGCTGATCCGTCGTGCACTGCTGACCGTGACAGAGGAGGTGCAGTAACATGGTTGTGACAATTACATTAAATGGAAAAAAAGTGGATGCACTTGTAAAACCGGACACGTTGCTCATCGACTTTGTGCGTGATCACGGTTGCTATAGCGTAAAACGTGGCTGTGAAACATCCAACTGTGGACTCTGTACCGTATTTGTAAATGAAAAACCGGTGCTTTCCTGCTCCATGCTGGTGGCACGGGTAAATGGATGTAAAGTAGATACGTTAGAGGGACTTCAGAAAGAAGCGGAAGAATTTGGTGCCTTTATTGCGGATCAGGGTGTTGAGCAGTGCGGTTTCTGTAATCCGGGCATGATCATGAATGCCATTGCCTTATTCCGGGAAAATCCGGATCCTTCCGATGAAGAAATCAAAGAATATTTAGCAGGAAACCTCTGCAGATGTTCCGGATATGAGGGACAGATGCGTGGAATCAAAGCGTTTCTGGAATATAAAAAGAATGGAGGCAGCAGATGAAAGTAGTAAATCAGCCAATTCGAAAAAAAGATGCCATGGCGCTGGTGACAGGAAAACCGGTTTTTATGGACGATCTGGTTCCGAAGGACTGTCTGATCGTCAAATTACTGCGCAGCCCCCATGCAAATGCAATCGTAAAAGAAATCAATAAAACAGCAGCGGAGAAAGTACCGGGAATTGAAGCGATTTATACCTGGGAAGATGTACCGCAGCAGCGTTTTACTACGGCAGGACAGACCTATCCGGAGGCAACTCCTTACGATCGTCTGATCCTGGATCAGCATGTGCGTTTTGTAGGTGATCCGGTGGCGATCATTGCCGGAGAAGATGAAGCCTGCGTGGAAAAAGCCATGCGCCTGATCAAAGTAAAATATGAAGTCCTTCCGGCTATTCTGGATTTTCATGTGGCAAAAGACAACGAGATCCTGGTTCATCCGGAAGATAACTGGAGATCTCTCTGTCCGGTTGGCGCGGACAATAAGCGAAATCTTTGTGCCACAGCGAGATCTGAAGAAGGTGATGTGGACGGTGTGATGGCAGAATGTGATACCATCGTGGAGCATACCTATCACACGGTTGCGGATCAGCAGGCGATGATGGAGACCTTCCGTACGTATTGTTCCATCGATGCCTACGGCAGACTGAATATTTTCAGTTCCACACAGATTGTATTCCATGTGCGAAGAATCGTGTCCAATGCCCTTGGTATTCCGAAATCCCAGATCCGTGTGTCAAAACCCCGAGTCGGCGGTGGTTTCGGAGCGAAACAGACCGCTGTTTCTGAGGTTTATCCGGCATTTGTAACCTGGATGACAAAGAAACCGTCCAAAATTATTTTTACCAGAGTGGAATCCCAGATCGCTTCCTCACCGCGTCATGAGATGGAAGTACACGTAAAAGTTGGTGCCATGAAGGACGGAACCATCCGTGCCATTGACATGTATACACTGTCAAATACCGGTGCTTACGGCGAACATGGCCCGACAACCGTAGGATTAAGCGGACACAAATCCATTCCGCTTTATGCAAAAGCAGAGGCATTCCGTTTTGACTACGATGTTGTGTATACAAACGTAATGTCTGCCGGAGCATATCGAGGCTATGGTGCGACGCAGGGACAGTTTGCGTTGGAATCAGCAGTAAACGAACTGGCGCAGAAACTGCATATGGATCCGGTAAAGCTGCGTGAGCTGAATATGGTGCGGGAAGGCGAGATCATGCCAGCGTATTACGGTGAGCGAAACAACAGCTGCGCATTAGACCGCTGTCTGAAACGTGCGGCAGAGATGATCGGCTGGGAAGAAAAATTCCCTTGCCGCGACATGGGTAATGGAAAAGTGCGGAGCGTCGGTATGGCAATGTCCATGCAGGGATCCGGTATTTCTAACGTGGACGTAGGTTCTGCGACTATTAAGTTGAATGAAGACGGAAGTTATCTGCTTTCTATCGGTGCCGCTGATATGGGAACCGGATGCGATACAACGCTGGCACAGGTGGCAGCAGAATGTCTGGAATGTGATACGGACAAAATTGCAGTATCCGGTGCGGATACAGATACGTCTCCTTACGATTCCGGATCTTATGCTTCCAGTACCGCATACATTACCGGTAAAGCAGTGGAAAAAACTGCCCGACATCTGATCGAAGAAATCAGAGCGACCGCGGCGCAGATGTTGGAGTGCGGGGTGGAAGATACCAGATTTGAAGGAGATCATGTAAGCTGTGTTTCCACAGGAAAATCTGTGACAACAGCAGAGATTGGTGTACATTCCATGTGTGCCAATAATCATGCGCTTCAGGTAACAGAAAGTCATTATTCTCCGACTTCTCCGCCACCGTTTATGGTTGGAATGGCAGAAGTGGAAATTGATAAAGAAACCGGTGAACTGGAACTGATCGATTATGTGGCTGTGGTTGACTGTGGAACACCGCTGAACCCGAACCTTGCGAGAGTTCAGGTAGAAGGAGGACTGGGACAGGGCATCGGCATGGCATTGTACGAGAATGTACAATATACGGATTATGGAAGAATGATGAACAATTCCCTGATGCAGTATAAGATTCCTGCCCGCGTGGATTTATGTAAACTTCGCGTAGAGTTCGAGAGCAGTTATGAGCAGTCCGGTCCATTTGGTGCAAAATCCATCGGAGAGATTGTTATCAACACACCGTCTCCGGCTCTTGCACATGCAGTCGCAAACGCAACCGGTGTCTGGGTGCGTGAACTTCCGATCACACCGGAGAAAATTGCGATGGGTGTACCGGAGCAGTAAGGGAAAAAGAAGTAAAAATGTGTGTGTTTCCTTATAAAAAAGGAAAAGAATATGAAAAAGACCGGTAAAAGTTAATTTCAACACTACCAAAATGCCTTGAAACTTGGTATACTAAGTTTTAAGGCATTCTTTTACTTCTTCAAAGCAAAAGAATACTCCGTAAGGATTGCAGAACTGAACAGCGGAAAATATCAGCTTTGCAGATGTTCAGTTCGCAGCAAGATTTGCAGACAAATCTTGAATATATCAGAAAGGCAGGTGTGGCACATATGATGACCGTGTACAAGACGGACAACCGTGTCCTTCATGAAGTAGAAGAGATGGATCCGGGAGTCTGGATCATGATGACAAACCCAACAATGGAGGAGAGTCAGGAAGTCGCGGAACAATATGATATCGATATGGCAGACGTCCGTGCCGCACTGGATGAGGAAGAAAGTTCCCGTATTGAGCTGGAGGATGGATATACCCTGATCCTGGTGGATATTCCGGCAACAGAGATCCGTCATGAATCCAAAAACTATACAACTATCCCGCTTGGTATCCTTCTGACACAGGAATGTATCATTACCGTATGTACCGAGGAGACTCCGATCCTGCAGCATTTCATTGAGCGCAGAGTCCGTGAATTTTCCACAAAGAAGAAAATGCGTTTTGTATATCAGATTCTGTTCCGCACAGCGGCAATGTATCAGAGTACACTGCGTATCATTGATAAAAAGAGAACCGACATCGAGGAAAATATCGGCGGAAATACTGAAGATGAAGACCTTGTAAATTTACATGAACTGGAATCTACGCTGGTATACTTTGCCACATCCTTAAGAGCAAACGGTGTTGTGTTGGAGCGTCTGTCCAGATACAAACGACTGGAGCAGTATCCGGAAGATACGGAGCTGTTGGATGACGTCATTATTGAGAACAAGCAGGCGATTGAGATGACAATGATCTACCGAGATATCATTAATGGTACCCGCGAACTGGTATCCTCAGTTATTAACAACCGACTGAACAACGTCATGAAATACCTGACATCCATCACACTGGTCATGGCGATTCCGACCATCATTTCCGGATTATACGGAATGAACGTCAGTGGAAAATGGATGCCATTGTCCAATACACCTTACGGATTTGGAATCATCTGTCTTGGTACATTGATCATTTGTATTCTGATCCTGCTGATCTTAAGAAAGAAAAATATGTTGTAGTAATGTCATCAAATCTGCGATTTAGAATGGTGAGGTTACATAACATCACAAAAAACGTCCGTTTTTTCACAGAAAACGACATTGAGATAGAACGTTGCATATGAAATAATTATCCCATCGAGATAATAAATTTCATATGCGGCGTTTTTTTATGCAGGAAAAGAAGTTCCGGGCATAAAAGTAACCCGCAAAAAACAGGAGGGGAATTAACAATGTGAAAACCATCTATGCAGAGGCTCAGCCGGGGAAAGTAGTCTTAAAGGAGAAGGAGATTCCGGCACCGGGAAAAGGAGAAGTATTACTGAAAGCAAAATACAGTGCCATGAGCCCGGGAACAGAAAACGGATTACAAAGCATATCTGACTTCCATCCGAATGGAAGAAGCAATCAAACTGCTGATCCAGACAGATGCCAAGATGTATGAGATTGGTGAAAAAGTCGGATATAACAATGTGCGGCGGTTTGTGGATGCGTTCAAGCAGATTTATTCCATGAGCCCGATGGAATACCGTAAAACCTTTCGGGAAGATTAAAGCGTGATGCCCTGGTAGTGGAAAAATATAATATAAAGAAGAAAACTATATCACAGACATAGAAATTTTGCCTTGTGATATAGTTTTTTTAGTACTGATTAAATTTTGCTACATAGTGGCAGCTATAAACAGATTTACAATTCTGCCAGGTCATTGCATCGGGGAAACTCTGTTATTTAGATTCCCAGCGACCGGATGCTCCACATGGAAGAACCAGTCCGTTGGAAGAAACCGGAAGTCCGATTTCATCAGCAGTTACGATACCGTTGTATTTTTTCATAACGGTTCCGAGCATGTAAGCCAGTACTGCTGGTTGAAGTCCTGTTGTATAAGAATTAATCAGGAAGAACAGCGGATCATCGGAGAGGATCTGTGTACACAGTTTTACCAGTGGGTAAACAGATTCCTCAATTTTCCAGATTTCACCTTTCGGTCCTCTGCCATAAGAAGGCGGATCCATAATGATTGCATCGTAGTGGTTGCCGCGGCGGATCTCACGCTCTACAAATTTCACACAGTCATCCACCAGCCAGCGGATCGGTCTGTCACTGAGACCGGAAGAAGCAGCATTTTCTTTTGCCCACTGAACCATTCCTTTGGAAGCGTCCACATGAGTAACCTGTGCGCCTGCAGCGGCAGCAGCAAGTGTTGCCCCACCGGTATAAGCAAATAAGTTTAATACTTTGATCGGTCTGCCTGCTTTACGAATCTTGTCACCGAACCAGTCCCAGTTTGCAGCCTGCTCTGGGAATAAGCCGGTATGTTTAAAGCTGAATGGCTTTAAGTTAAAGGTAAGTTCATTGTAATGAATGGTCCACTGCTCCGGCAGATCGAAAAATTCCCATTCACCGCCGCCTTTTTTACTTCTATGATAGTGGGCATTGTGCTTGTGCCATCCCTTTTCCGTTTTCGGGGTATCCCAGATGACCTGTGGGTCCGGGCGAACCAGGAGATATTTTCCCCATCGCTCCAGCTTCTCACCCTGAGAACAATCAATCACCTGATAATCTTTCCAGTTTCTTGCTATCCACATTGTCTATTTCCTCTACTTTCTCAATAAATTTGTCTTTGTTTCAAGTCGAACGCATGTGAGACTTGGTGCGTGATTCTGGTCAGCGAAAGCTGACATATTCTTCTCAGAATCACTGCACATCCCCGCGGAGCGTTTATCTCAGTCGGAGATTGTACTCCCACTGAGAAAGACTTGTTATTACTCACCACTTGCAGAAGTGGGAGTCTTCTCGACTGAGATAAAATGTGTTTCTTCTTATTATAATAATGTATGTGCTTGTATGCGTTTGTACAATTCTTTATGATTATAGATGCTACTGCTACGTTCGTCAAGGAGATAAGCGATGTAGCGGAAATAGAAAATGATCGTGTCTTGGTGTATGTTTCTCTTCTTCACGCTTTCTTAGCAATCATTTTTGTATCAAAAATTAATGTATTTATAAAAATACAAGAAAAACACGAATATTTTGAAAAAAATTGAAAAAACTACTTGCAATTCCGAAAGAAATCTCTTATACTAGCTATTGCTGTGACATGATAGCAATGAAGCGCGAGGTTGCTGCCCGAGTGGCAGGTTTTCCGTGGAGCGAATGTCAAGTTAGGAAACTGACGACAAGTCACTGTACTGAAACTGAAGACCATGAAATGGTTGAAAACAACGTGTGTGAGATTGAATGATACACACGGGAGAGTGTACAGTCACCGCTTGTCGTACTAATCAAAAGTGCGAAAAGGAGGCGACTTTTTTTATGGCAAGTCAAGTAATGAGAATCATTCTCAAGGCTTATGACCACGAGATGGTGGATGCATCAGCAAAGAAAATTATCGAAACTGTAAAGAAAAACGGATCACAGGTGAGCGGACCGGTACCACTTCCTACTAAGAAAGAGGTTGTAACAATCTTAAGAGCGGTTCACAAATACAAAGATTCCAGAGAGCAGTTCGAGCAGAGAACACACAAGAGACTGATCGACATCGTAGCACCAACACAGAAAACTGTTGATGCACTGTCAAGATTAGAAATGCCGGCTGGTGTCAGCATCGACATCAAGATGAAAAACAAATAATTCATCTGGTAAAAAGTCTTCCTTATTATAATAGGAAGCAACATGATTAAGGTAAAATCCTGAAGGGTTATATATAGAAGCAGCATTCTTCGAATCCGTTTTAACCCACGTTGCAAAACAACAATGGATTCAATGTTCCACTTATATATCACTGTTCTAGGATGAGCGCATAAAGCGCTCCGCTGTAGAGTAAACAGGAGGTAAATGAGATGAAGAAAGCTATCTTAGCTACAAAAGTCGGAATGACTCAAATCTTCAACGCAGACGGAGTTTTAGTTCCGGTTACTGTATTACAGGCTGGTCCGTGCTACGTTACACAGATCAAAACTGTTGATAACGATGGATACAGCGCTGTACAGGTTGGTTTTGTTGACAAAAAAGAGAAAGTTGTTACAAAAGATGCCAACGGTAAAAAAGAAATCAAACACAGACATGGTGTTAACAAAGCAGAGAAAGGTCACTTTGACAAAGCTGGCGTATCTGGTAAGAGATTCGTTCGCGAGTTCAAATTTGACAATGCTGAGGAATACAACCTTGCAGATGTGATCAAAGCTGATATCTTCGCTGAAGGCGACAAGATCGATGCAACAGCAATTTCC
>ERZ772854.626-NODE-626-length-41049-cov-5.650241_pt1 | contig 41049 bp, 40 predicted proteins | sample MGYA00580844_ERZ772854 | MGnify/ENA primary metagenome ERZ772854 (study PRJEB29015, sample SAMEA2737727) | human gut metagenome | biome: human gut; feature: human-associated habitat; material: faeces | place: China | collected 2012 ...
CAGCTTTCGCTGACCAGAATCACGCACCAAGTCTCACGTGCGTTCGACTTGAATTGCAGGACTCATTTTTCAGAAAGGAAATATTCAGAGTTGCTGTGTCAAAAAATAATGCGGACAACTCTGAATCAACATATAGTGATATGCATTTTATAGGAATTACAGGCGGAGTTGGCGCCGGAAAAACAGCGATTCTGACCTATCTTGAGAGTAATTACTCATGCCGTGTCATGCTGGCAGATGAAATTGCCCATGATTTGATGGAGCCGGGCACAGACTGCTACCGAAAACTGCAGGAACTTTTTGCAGAGGATCAGGTGTTTGAGGCAGACGGACAGATTGACCGGAAAAAGATGGCACAGGTGCTGTTTTCCGATGAAAAGAAACGGTTTGCATTAAATGATATCGTGCATCCGGCGGTAAAACAGTATGTCATTGATGAGATGAACCGTGAGCGTGCGGCACAGACACACGAAGTGCTGATTCTGGAAGCAGCATTGCTGATTGAAGAACATTATGATGAAATCTGTGACGAACTGTGGTATATTTATACCTCTGAGGAAAACCGGAGAGAGCGGTTGAAGTTAAACCGCGGGTATTCCGATGAAAAAATTGATAACATTTTTGCCAGTCAGCTTCCGGAAAGTACTTATCGGGAAGTATGCAAGGCAGAAATTGATAACAATCATCTGCCGGAAGATGCTTTTTGCCAGATTGATGAGTTGATGAAAGCACGTCAGGTAGAAAAAACGCAGGGATGATCCTGTGATACAAAGAAGTGTATATTTTTTGATAGAAAAATGTACAGAATCGTTAGACAACGGAGGAATAAATGGAATTATGTAGTATAGCAAGCGGCAGCAGCGGAAACTGTATTTACGCAGGCGCGGATCACTGCCATGTCCTTGTGGATGCCGGAATCAGCGGTAAGCGGATTGAAGCCGGGCTCAATGAGATTGGACTGAAAACGGCTGAGATGGACGGAATTCTTGTGACCCATGAGCATTCCGATCATATCAAAAGCCTTGGGGTTCTGGCACGGAAATACGGGCTTCCCATGTATGCCACCCAGGGAACTATTGATGCCATCAAAGAAAAGTCATCCATTGGAAAAGTGGACGAATCCCTGTTTCAGGTGATCCACCCGGAGGAGGATTTTACCATCGGAGATATGCGGATTTCCCCGGTGCCGACATCCCATGATGCGGCAGAACCGGTGGCTTATATGATGTATCAGGGGGATAAATCCATGGGAATTATCACAGATCTTGGAAAATATGATGATTATATTGTAGACAAATTGCAAGGATTGGATGTATTATTGTTAGAAGCCAATCACGATGTACATATGCTGCAGGCGGGTACTTATCCGTATCAGTTGAAACGGAGAATCCTTGGTGATCGCGGACATTTATCAAATGAGTTGTCCGGGCAGCTGCTTGGCAAGGTATTGCATGATGGTTTTAAAAAAGTGATTTTAGGTCATTTGAGCAAAGAGAATAATTATCCACAGCTTGCATGGGAGACTGTACGACTGGAAGTGACCATGGGAGAAAATCCATACAAGGGCAGTGATTTTCCAATGGTGGTTGCCAAACGGGATGAGGTTTCTGAATTAGTGACGATTTAATGTTACTTTTTCGTGCATCACGGGTATCCATGTAAAGTACATATTTGCAAGATGAGAATTGCATAGAGGATGATCAGTATAAGCTTTGTGGCCGCAATTTTGAGAGAGGAGAGCGCATATGCGCGAAAACACAATGGAAAAGACAACAGACAGAACAATTATCACAGTAGTAGGAAAAGATACCGTAGGTATTATTGCAAAAGTATGTACCTACCTTGCAAGTAACAGTATTAACGTACTTGACATTTCACAGACAATTGTACAGGATTTCTTTAATATGATGATGATCGTGGATATGAGTACCTCCGCAAAACCATTTGCAGACTGCGTAAAAGAATTAGAGCAGATCGGCGAAGAAATTGGCGTAAAGATCAAATGCCAGAGAGAAGAAATTTTTGATATGATGCACCGTATCTAAAAATATTGGATAAGTGACATTGTTAAACGAAACGACGGGAAAATGAATGAAAACGCGAGAAATCCTGTTGTTTTCAAAAAGAGATTCAGCACTGGAAAAAGGAGATTACGACCAATGATAAATATGTTTGAAGTAAATGAGACGAACAAGATGATCGAGCAGGAAAATCTGGATGTTCGTACCATTACACTGGGAATCAGTTTATTAGACTGTATTGATTCTGATTTGGACAAAGTAAATCAGAACATTTACAATAAAATCACAACCTTAGCAAAAGATCTGGTAAAAACAGGTAAAACCATCGAAAACCGTTACAGTATTCCGATTGTAAACAAACGAATTTCGGTAACTCCGATCGCTATGATCGGTGCGGCTGCCTGCAAAAAGCCGGAAGATTATGTAACAATCGCACAGACTTTAGACCGTGTGGCTGCAGAAGTAGGTGTCAACTTTATCGGCGGATATTCCGCACTGGTAAGCAAAGGCATGACAACTGCTGACGAACTGTTGATCCGCTCCATTCCACAGGCACTTGCCTGCACCGAGCGTGTATGCAGCTCCGTAAACCTTGGTTCTACTAAGACCGGTATCAACATGGATGCAGTACGTCTCATGGGCGAGATCGTCAAAGAGACCGCAGAATATACAAAAGATGCAGATTCACTTGGATGCGCAAAGCTGGTAGTATTCTGTAATGCACCGGATGACAACCCATTCATGGCAGGTGCGTTCCACGGTGTGACAGAAGCAGATGCCATCATTAACGTAGGTGTCAGCGGACCGGGTGTTGTAAAGACTGCGCTGGAAAAAGTAAGAGGCGAGAGCTTCGAGGTGCTGTGTGAGACTATTAAAAAGACAGCATTCAAGATCACCCGTGTTGGTCAGCTGGTTGCAAAAGAAGCTTCCAAAATGCTTGGTATTCCGTTCGGAATCATTGATCTGTCTCTGGCTCCGACACCGGCAGTTGGCGACAGTGTAGCTGAGATTCTTGAGGAGATCGGTCTGGAGTATGCCGGAGCACCAGGTACAACCGCAGCATTAGCTATGCTGAACGATCAGGTGAAAAAAGGTGGTATCATGGCATCCTCCTATGTCGGCGGATTAAGTGGTGCGTTTATTCCGGTCAGCGAAGATCAGGGAATGATCGATGCAGTAAAAGCAAATGCGTTGACACTGGAAAAATTAGAAGCTATGACATGTGTATGCTCCGTTGGTCTGGATATGATCGCCATTCCGGGAGATACACCGGCAACAACGATTTCCGGTATTATTGCGGATGAAATGGCAATCGGTATGGTAAACCAGAAAACAACCGCAGTTCGCCTGATTCCGGTCATCGGAAAAGGCGTTGGCGAGATGGTAGAGTTCGGTGGATTGTTAGGTTATGCACCGATCATGCCGGTAAATCAGTATTCCTGCGCAAACTTTGTAAATCGTCAGGGACGTATTCCGGCTCCAATCCACAGCTTTAAAAATTAATTTATGGTTTACTTATTACCTGTATTCAGATAACAATCATGTATGCAAGAAAAATAAAATGGATACTTACATCCTCACAGCTTTACCGGCTGTGGGGATTTTTGTATTTTCCGGAAAAATATATTTACTGATGTTATCCTTAAAAGAATGATTGCATATATATTCCTTAGCAAATTTTATAGAAAAATATATATTAATATTTCTAATAAAAATAAGTAAATAAATTAATGGTATTAATAAGAATCGATGGTTGTAAAAATATATTCTGCATGTTACACTTTGAATAGATGAGAAAAATTCACCGGATGATTCTATATTTCACGACAATATTTGAAAAAAGAATCCGTGAATATTTCTATGATAATTAACCATGACAAGGGGTACCACACGAAGGAGGACATGATATGGAAATGCGTTCTATTGCAAAGCAGTTACAGGAGAATTCTTACCCGGGAAGAGGCATCATCATCGGTAAAACATCCGATGGAAGCAAAGCCGTTACCGCGTACTTTATCATGGGAAGAAGTGAAAACAGCAGAAACCGTGTATTTGTAGAGGACGGAGAAGGCATCCGTACACAGGCATACGATCCATCCAAACTGGAAGATCCAAGCCTGATCATCTACGCACCGGTTCGTGTATTGGGAAATAAAACAATCGTAACAAACGGAGATCAGACAGATACTATTTATGATCAGATGGATCGCCAGATGACATTTGAGCAGTCTTTACGCTGCCGTGAGTTTGAGCCGGACGGACCGAACTACACACCGCGTATTTCCGGTATCATGCATGTAGAAAACGGAAAATTCAGCTATGCAATGTCTATTTTAAAGAGCAACAACGGTAATCCGGAGGGATGCAACCGTTATACATTTGCTTATGAGACACCGGCTGCAGGCGAGGCACGTTTCATCCATACTTATATGAACGATGGCAACCCGCTGCCAAGTTTTGAGGGAGAGCCGGAGCTGGTAGATGTTGCAGATGACATTGATGAGTACACAAAACTTTTATGGGAGAGTTTAAATGCAGATAATAAAGTTTCACTGTTTGTACGTTATATCAACATCGCAGATGGTACTTATGAGACACGTATCGTAAACAAACATCAGGATTAATTTTTATCGATATTACGCTATTACGCTTTGGTGAAATAAAAAACACGACAAATCATACAGATATTTGATAAAAATAAACGTCTGTGTGGACACATAGTGATCGGAGGAATCAGAATGAACGAATTAGAGTTAAAATATGGCTGTAACCCAAATCAGAAACCGTCCCGTATTTACATGGAGAACGGTGCAGATCTGCCAATCAAAGTATTAAACGGAAAACCGGGATACATCAACTTCCTGGATGCTTTCAACGGCTGGCAGTTGGTACGTGAGCTGAAAGCAGCAACCGGTCTTCCGGCAGCGACTTCTTTCAAACATGTATCTCCGGCAGGCGCTGCAGTGGGTCTTCCGCTGACAGAGGTTGAGAGCAAAATTTACTGGGTAGACGATCTGGGTGAACTTTCTCCGCTGGCAAGCGCTTACGCAAGAGCCAGAGGCGCAGACCGTATGTCTTCCTTCGGTGATTTCATTTCCCTGTCTGATATCTGCGATGTCAGTACAGCAAAAATCATCAAACGTGAGGTTTCCGACGGTGTCATCGCTCCGGGGTATGAGCCGGAAGCATTAGAAATCCTGAAAGCAAAAAAAGGAGGAAAATACAACGTGATCGAGATTGATCCGAATTACGTTCCGGAGCCGGTTGAGCACAAACAGGTATTTGGTGTTACTTTCGAGCAGGGAAGAAATGAGCTGAAAATCGACCGTGATTTCCTTGGAAATGTGGTAACAGAGAATAAAGAAATTCCGGATTCTGCTAAAATCGACCTGATCATTTCACTGATCACACTGAAATATACACAGTCTAATTCTGTATGTTATGCAAAAGGTGGTCAGGCTATCGGAATCGGTGCAGGACAGCAGTCCAGAATCCATTGTACACGTCTGGCAGGACAGAAAGCAGATAACTGGTTCCTTCGTCAGGCTCCACAGGTATTAAATCTTCAGTTTGTAGATGGCATCAAACGTGCAGACCGTGACAATGCGATCGATCTTTACATCGGAGATGAGTACATGGATGTACTTGCAAATGGCGCATGGGAGAATATCTTTAAAGTAAAACCACCTGTATTTACAGCAGAAGAGAAACGCGCATGGCTGGATAAAAATACAGACGTTGCACTGGGATCTGACGCATTCTTCCCGTTTGGCGACAACATCGAGCGTGCACACAAGAGTGGCGTGAAATATGTGGCTGAGCCGGGCGGATCCATTCGTGATGATCATGTCATTGCTACCTGCAACAAATACAATATGGCAATGTGCTTTACAGGTATTCGTCTGTTCCATCACTAAAATATGTCAGCTTTCGCTGACCAGAATCACGCACCAAGTCTCACGTGCGTTCGACTTGAATGACAGAACAAAAATAGAATAAAAAAAACATCCGGCAGAGGTCAGAAGCATCAAAGGTGCATCTGGAAATCTGCCGGATGTTTTTTACATTGTACGTTATTCCTGCTCAATTGTAAAATGGATACGCAGGTGTTTCTGTCTGGTTTCGTCAATGAGATTCTGATTTCGGTAGATACTCAGCAAAATACCAACAAATATATAGGAAATGATCGTAACGCTTCCACCATAGGAAAATAGTGGGAGAAATCCGTATGTCATTGGAATGAAACCAAGGTTCATAAGAAAATATTTGAAAACTTCTACGGTCAAAACCAGACTGCATCCTAGTCCGATAATCATACCAAGTTGATTTTTCTGGTTTAAAGCCAGATAAAACAGACGAACACAGAATACGATAAATAAAACTGCAAGAATACAGGCTGGAATAATACCATATCGTGATGTTACATTTACGACCATGTAATCACTGATCAGGGAATTCAGATCCATGATTAAAGTCGTACTGTGTCCAAATAAAGTACTTCTTGTCATTGCTTCATGCACCATAGACTGATTTGCATTTTCAACGGAAAAAGGATAGATCCAGTTGGAAATGCGGGCAGAAACATACGGTGGGAACAGATTTGGAAATTTATACGGTACCAGCAAGGAAAGTGTTGGAATGCCAACTACGCACCCCCAGAGTATTGGTAAAACGATTCTTTTGTGAACCGGATACCAATTGTTACAAATTACCACAGTAACGAGTACGGCGCTTATAAATGCAAGAACCAGTTTATAAGATGAAAAGAACCATTGGTAACGCATTAGCAGGATAGATGCAAGCATAAATCCAACAGGAATCAGCAGATGATACCAGCTTCGTTTTCGAAATTTGTACAGTAATCCGCAAAAAATGGGGATACTGAGCAGATAAGGAATTGTTACCGCATTGGAAAAGAGGTGTACAAATTGCATATCCTGCAAAAAAAGAAATCCGAGATAAAGGATGGCCAGTATACCAGAGTATCGAAAAATCCGGCTGTAATCTATTTTGCAGATAAAAAGCATGATTCCAAATCCGATCATCAGATAAATAATCTGTTTTCTTAAAAGTGAAATAGTTGAAAAATCCGAAGTTCCCTTGCAAATCATTCCAATCATAAACACTCCAAACACGGAGATCATGGCTGTTAGAATGACCATACTCCAGGACATTTTCGGTTTGTGAACGGCATCCAGTGACACACCTGTTTCCACTGGATCACCCATATCCAGCACAGCTCTGCGTTCCGCATCATAAGCCGTTAGTCCCTGAGCACGGTAGGCCTCTTCCTGATCTTCGATGTGAGAGGTGATTTCATGCGCTACCAATTCTTTTGCACGTTTGTTTCGAATTTGTTCCAGCAGCAGTTCCATATATCGTTTTTTGCTCATACCTAGCCCTCCATCTGTGGTTTCAATACTGGAAAGATGGTATTTCGATCAGCTGTCAGGATATTAGCAACAGCTGAAGAATATTCTTTCCATTCTTCTTTTTTCTGAGAGAGAAAATTTTTCCCGTTTTTTGTCAGCGAATAATATTTTCGTGTTTTCTGGCCGATGGAATCTTCGTAAGAAGAAACATAGCCTTTTTCTTCCAGAGAGTGAAGTAGCGGGTAAAGAGTGCCTGCCTTCAATTGAAATACATTCTGGGATTTTTCCTGTAATGTTTCAATCATTTCGTAACCGTACATGTCTTTTTCGTCCAAAAGCCGTAAAATCAGCATTGTAGTGCTTCCGGAAATCAGACTTTTGTCTACTGCCATAAGTGAATCCTCCTTTGAAATAGATGTGGTTATCGGAATTTAGTCAAGTAAAAATTCTTTGAAATAAGTGTATTACCTAAATTTAGCCAATTACATCCACGCGTGTATTTTAATATCAAATTATATATAGATTATCTATATATAATATATATCGGGCATCTATATATGTCAAGGTTGGAATTTAGAAAAATATGTGAATTGGAAAATGAAGAAAATTGTATTATACTGTAAAAATAGAATGTGAGAATGTATGGCAAGAGGAGAAGATTAGATGAAATACTTAAAGATATTACATCTGGAAGATAATGCCATGAAACAGACGGCTATTGCAAGAGTGCTGCATGATGTATGTGAGGCAGAAATCGATTGGGTAACGGATGTGGCATCTGGTATGAAAAAAATAGAAGAGATTAAAGAGCAGGGGGATATGTATGATCTGGCAATCACAGACATGCAGTATCCGCTAAAAAAAGGTACTGGAATCGACGAAGATGCCGGGGAAGTATTTATTGGTCAGATGAAGGATCAAAATGTGGAAATTCCTATCATAGTGTGTTCCAGTATGCGGCTGAGGATACGGGAAGTCTATGGATGCGTGTGGTATCATGAACGAAATGACTGGGAAATGGAACTTCGTGGAATGGTGAGAAACTTGTAGCAACATAGATATAGTGGAGGAGTGAGAAATAATGGAGGATATTCAAAAAGCAGGAAACGAGTGTCGTTATGGAAAAATACCAGGACTGAAAAAAATAGTTTCACGCATGATCTTTGGCACAGCCATTGGTCCGATGATAGAAGGAAAAAATACAGATGAGCTATTAGATGCAGCGTTGGCAAAAGGAATCAATACATTTGATACTGCCAGAGGCTATGAACGGGCAGAAGAATCGCTTGGCAGCTGGATGAAACGACGTGGCAACAGAGATCAGGTAGTGATAATCAGTAAATGTGGAAATTGTGATTCGGACGGTTCCGTGTGTGTAAACCGTAAGGTGATCGAAACAGAACTGGCTGAGAGCCTGCAGGCATTACAGACAGATTACATTGACATTTATCTTTTACATCGTGATGATCCAAAGACACCGGTCAGTGAAATGATCGATACCTTAAATGAATTACAAAAAGCAGGAAAAATCAAAGTATTTGGTGTATCAAACTGGACGCATGAGAGAATCGAAGAAGCAAATAGTTATGCAGAAGAACATCATCTTCAGGGATTTTCCGTTTCCAGTCCTCATTTTGGCTTGGCAGAACAGGTTGCTGATCCATGGGGCGGTGACTGTGTGACCATAACCGGGAAACAGAATGAAGTTGCCAGAAACTGGTATCAGGAAAATCAGATGCCGATCATTGCGTATTCCAGTCTGGCGCGTGGGTTAATGGCTGGCAGAATCAAAAGCAGTCAGGAAGCACAGGCGGTAGAAATCTTAGATCCATTTTGCGTGAAAGGCTATGTCTGCCATGATAATTTTAAACGTCTGGTCCGTTGCGAAGAACTGGCAGAGAAAAAAGGCTGCACTGTGTCACAGATTGCACTTGCGTGGATGTTTCAGCAGGGACTGAATATGTATGTGCTTGTGAGTACGACAAAGGCATTCAGGCTGGAAGAAAATCTGCGTGCATTTACAGTGGAATTATCTGAGGATGAAATTCGGTATCTGAACTTGCAGGAAGAATAAATTTTGGGAGTGGAGTACAACTATGAACAGAATGAATGGAGAGATCATCTTTCACATTGATGTAAATTCCGCATATTTAAGCTGGAGTGCATTGCGGGAATTACAAAATGGAAGCAAACTGGATTTGCGCACGATTCCGTCCATTGTAGGCGGAGATCAGGAAACTCGCCATGGAATCGTCGTTGCGAAATCCATTCCGGCAAAAGCCTTTGGAATTCAGACGGCGGAAACCGTTGCCAGTGCATTTCAAAAATGTCCGACACTTGTGATGGTTCCTCCGGATCACACCTATTACCGGGAAATGAGTCAGAAACTGATGCGTCATCTGCGCAGTATTTGTGATGAAATTGAGCAGGTCAGCATCGATGAATGTTATATGTCCTTTGAACCGATTCGAGGGCGATTTCCAAGCCCAGAGGCAGCAGCGACCTATATTAAGGACAGCGTGTATGATACCTTTGGATTTACGGTAAATGTAGGAATTTCGGACCGAAAAGTACTGGCAAAAATGGCATCAGATTTCAAAAAGCCAAATTTAGTTCATACCTTATATGTAAGTGAAATCCAGAAAAAACTTTGGCCATTGCCAATTGCTTCCCTACATATGTGTGGAAAAAGCAGTGCAAAATTGTTACAGAAAATGGGAATCCGCACGATCGGAGATCTGGCGCGCACCGATAAAGCGGTGGTAGAAAGTTGGCTGAAAAGTCATGGTGGAATGCTCTGGAATTATGCAAACGGCATCGATGACGGACAGGTTGTAAAAGAAAAACCAAAGGCAAAGGGAGTGGGAAATTCCACAACACTGGCCAACAATGCGGAAACAGAAGAAGAGGCATACACCGTATTAAAAGAATTGGCAGTCAGTGTATCACAACGTCTGAAAAAGCATCATTTTCTTGCGGCGCAGATCAGTACGGAGATCAAATATGCATCATTTCGTTCCGTATCACATCAGACAACCATACTGACTCCGACAGCAGAAGAAACGGAAATCTATCAATGTGCCTGTCAGCTGTTTAATGAACTCTGGGACGGTGAACCAATCCGATTACTTGGCATTCGAACTACCAAATTGCAGGATGAAGAAGAACCGACCCAGATCAGTCTGTTTGATCTTGGAAAATACCAGGAGCAGGAAAAACAGGAAGAACTGAGACGTGAAAAAGAAGAACAGAAACAGAAAAAACTGGCAAGCCTGGACGATGCCATTGCAAAGATTAAAAAACGTTATGGGGACAATGCGATTCACAAGGGAGCTGAGACTAAATAGTATAATTTCGATAAATAAGTAATGTTTAAGGGAGATATGCTTCGTTTATTAGGAGAGAAGCTAGTGCGCCAGTGGCTTCGCTTCATCTCAGTCTGAGTTGAGACTCCCACTTCTGCAAGTGGTGAGTAGTAACAAGTATTTCTCAGTGGGAGTTCAATCTCCGACTGAGATAAATGCTCCGCGAGGATGTGCAGTGATTCTGAAAAGAAGATGTCAGCTTGCGCTGACCAGAATCACGCACCAAGTCTCACGTGCGTTCGACTTGAAAGCGTAGAAAACAGGAGTTAAAAGAAAACTACACAACAAGACGGTAGGGTGAATTTTCGTAAGCTCAGCTGCGCCTAGCCCGACTTTCGCAGTGTGTCTGAATACGCCGGTTTTGCGTATGAGTTCGCGGAGAAAGTCGGAAATAAGCGGCGCAGTTGAGATAGAAAAGCACCCGTGTCTGTTGTGTAGTTTTCTTATATTAATCCGTTTTCGGACGTCATACTTTATTTCGCAATATGAAAGGAAATCAACAGATCATCCTGTGATACCGTATCACCCTGCTGTACATAAATTTTGTCGACGGTACCAGTAATCTTGGACACAACCGTTGTCTCCATCTTCATAGCCTCTACAGTAAGCAGCGGCATATTCTCTGTTACCGCATCGCCTTCTTTTACAAGCACTTTTCCAACTGTACCCGGGATAGAAGAACCAAGGTGCTGTGGATTTGTCTTGTCTGCTTTCAGCTTGCGGTCCGCTTTGATTTCAAGGTTCTTATCCTGAATCTTGACAGTACGAAGCATACCATTTACCTGGAACGTCAGAGTACGGATACCATTTTCATCCGGTTCGCCTTCCTCCAGATATTTGATCAGAAGCTGTTTTCCCTCACCGATATTCAGGTAAGTTTCCTCACCTTTGCGTAATCCGTAGAAGTAAACGTGGCTCTCCAGACGGGTTACATCATTGTACATCTGGAAATGCTCACAGTAGTCTTCGTAAACCTTCGGATACAGCGCATAACTGATGGCTTTCTGGTTCATAACTTCTTCGGATTTATCACCATAATTGTATTTCTCAATCAGATGCTTCTTGATTGTCTCAAAATCAACCGGTGGGAGAGATTTACCCGGGCGGTCTGTCAGCGGTTCAATGTCTTTCAGAACGATCTTCTGAAGCTCTTTCGGGAATCCGCCATAAGGCTGTCCCATCATACCCTGGAAGTAGGATACGACAGAATCCGGATAGGAGAGTCCGGCACCAGCCGTCAGGATATTCTCTTTTGTCAGACCGTTTTTAAACATAAAGATGGCCAGATCGCCGACCGCTTTGGAAGTAGGAGTAACTTTTACGATATTTCCAAGCAGATCGTTGGCATCTTTGTATAATGCTTTGATGGACTCAAATTCATCTGCAGAACCCATGCTTGTAACCTGAGCTAACAGGTTGGAGTACTGTCCACCAGGAATCTCATATTTGTAAATCTCAGCATTCGGAGCTTTCATATCACTCTCAAACTGCTCGTAAACTTTACGGATGCGTCCGTAGTAACGGCTGAGCTCATCCAGTTCTTCAAAATCAAGACCGGTATCACGTTTGCTTCCGCGCAGAGCTTCTACGACAGCATTCATAGAAGGCTGACTTGTCATGGAAGACATAGACTCAATGGCCAGATCCACGATATCCACACCAGCTTCCGCGGCCATCAGAACCGTGCTGACACCGTTTCCGGTAGAATCGTGTGTATGTAAATGGAGCGGTACATGAAGTTCCTGTTTCAGAGCAGTTACCAGTTCTTTTGCGGCACGCGGTTTTAACAGTGCGGCCATATCTTTGATTGCAATGGAATGGCATCCTAAGGACTCCAGTTCCAGAGCCATTTTTACATAATAATCCAGTGTATATTTTGTCTCTGTCGGGCTTGTGATATCGCCGGTGTAGCAGATGGTTCCTTCTACGATTTTGCCGGTTTTTAAAGCTTCCTCAATCGGCATTTTCATATTTTCCACCCAGTTTAAACTGTCGAAAATACGGAACACATCAATACCATGAGCAGCAGAAATTTTGATAAACTCCTGAACCACATTGTCCGGATAGTTGCTGTATCCGACGGCGTTAGAAGCACGCAGCAGCATCTGGATCAGTGTGTTTGGCATACGTTCTCTTAAAAGTTCCAGACGTTTCCACGGAGATTCTTTCAAGAAACGGTAAGCGGTATCATAAGTAGCACCACCCCATGCCTCAACAGAAAATGCATTCTGCATGTATGCGTTTGTAGCGTAAGCAGCACCACACAAATCTTTACTTCTCATACGGGTTGCCATCAGAGACTGCTGAGCGTCACGCATGGTAGTATCTGTAACGTATAATTTATCTTCTTTCAGAATTTTCTGCATGAAACCTTCTGCACCAAGTTTCAGGAACTCATCACGGGCACCATATACCGGTTTTGACTGATCCAGTTTCGGAAGCACACGGTTCTCATAGTGCGGTTTTTCACCTTTCTGGGAGTTAACGATACGGTCGCCGATAAACTCAATAATCTTGGTCGCACGATCCTGACTCTGTGTGAGCTGGAACAGCTCCGGTGTCTCCTCAATGAAAGTGGTATAACATTTTCCGGCAATGAAAGTCGGATGATGCAGTACATTGATCAGGAACGGGATATTTGTTTTAACACCACGGATACGCATTTCCTGTAATGCACGGATGGATTTGCGTACAGCACCTTCAAAGGTACGGTCGATGGAAATTGCTTTTACCAGAAGGCTGTCGTAATAAGGAGAGATGACAGCGCCGGTGTAAGCATTACCGCCGTCCAGACGGATACCTTTTCCGGAACCGGAACGGTAAACAGTGATCTCACCGGTATCAGGCATGAAGTTGTTTGCCGGATCTTCGGTGGTAACACGGGTCTGGATGGAATAACCGATGCAGTGAATGTCGTCCTGAGATTTGATGTTGATCTCATCGGAATCCAGCGGATATCCTTCCGCTACCAGAATCTGGGACTGTACCAGATCGATATTTGTAATTTCTTCGCTGACGGTATGCTCTACCTGAATACGTGGGTTCATTTCGATAAAATATGGATGGTTGTCTGCATCAACCAGAAATTCCAGTGTACCGGCGTTGCGGTAGCCAACTGCTTTGGAGAGGCGGATGGCAGAGTCAAAAATTGTTTTACGGGTTTCTTCCGGAATGGAAAATGCCGGTGCATACTCAACGACTTTCTGATGACGTCTCTGTACGGAACAGTCACGGTCAAAAAGGTGAACAACGTTTCCGTAATTATCGCCTAAAATTTGAACTTCGATATGTTTTGGCGCGCGCAGATATTTCTCAATGAAGATCTTGTCATCACCAAACGCTTTTTTAGACTCATTTTTTGCTTCGTTAAATTCTTTTTCCAGATCTTCCATCGCGTTTACGATACGCATACCACGTCCGCCACCGCCGTTGGAAGCTTTCAGCATGATTGGAAAACCAACCTCTGCCGCGATTTTTGTTGCTGTATCAATATCTTTAATTGCGTAGTCAACACCAGGAATAATCGGTACCTGGGCATCGATTGCCATTTTCTTGGAAGAAATTTTGTCACCCATTGCATTCATGATCTGACTGGAAGGTCCGATAAATACAATGCCGTTTCTTTCACAGGCATCTACAAAATCCGGATTCTCTGATAAAAATCCGTATCCCGGATGGATAGCGTCAACGTTTGCTGCCAGAGCAATCTTGATGATAGTATCAATGTCAAGATATGCGTCGATCGGTCCTTTTTCCGGATTCAGCGGATAGGATTCATCTGCTTTGGAACGGAAGAGTGCATAACGGTCTTCCTTGGAATAAATGCTGACGGTTGTAATTTCCAGCTCGTTCAAGGCTCGGAATACACGAATGGCGATTTCACCACGATTTGCTACCAGAACTTTTTTGAACTTTCTGATCTGTACCTGATTGTTCATGTGTCATACTCCTTTTTATCAATTGAAATAATTTTCCCCTTAGTGTCTTAGAACGACACCATGTTTAAAAGTATATGGAAGTTGAAAGAAAAATGCAAGAGAAAAAGTGAAAAAATTCAAAAAAGTATGAAAAAATGATAATGTTAAATAAATAACAAGGAAAAATGCAGGAAATAATGCCGGATAATTCAAAAATAAAGTAAAAAATGTATACTATGCAAGATTTACTGCATGATAGTAACGTGATGATGCCATAGAAAATGCATGAAACGATGATGAAAATGCAAAAGATTTGTTGAAAAACAAGAGAAGAATTCGTTGCTTTTGGAGGATACGATGTAAAATTTACAGTGAATGTAAATGAAAATATGCGTGTGACTCTGACAAATGTGAATTGGGGTAAATGTTCAGAATCACAGCGCATTTAGTATAGAAATTATAAAATAATTAAAGGTTCGCGGTATTCGTTTTTTCGTTGGATACCGGATTTTTTAAAAAGAATCCGGTTGTATAAATTAGCTGCATAAACATCGAGATCCAGAAGTTTCTGCTGTTCTGGCGTTAAGTTCTGGCGTTCTTTTACAATTTTGCGCAGAAGCGGAATCTGACTGTGTGCCTGCAATTCCTTCAGTAAAGGTGAAGCATCTTTTCGGAAACCAAGGATGTGGGCATACGGCGCATAATAGTAAGTTTTGGCAGCATTCAGAAGTTCACCATCAATGCCAAGTAAGGCGTGCAGCAAATAGCGGCTGATGGCTGTGTAGGTCTGGTTTTTGGTCTTTAAATCGGACACAAATTCAGACCAGCAGGTAAATGATTCCAGTTTATTTGCAATGCGCTGTGTCAGATCAGAACGTGTGGTATCGGCGTCAGATGCAGTCGGATGCAGAAGTTGTCGCTGAAGTTCATAATATAACAAGTCAGAAAAATCATCTTCCTGTAAAAATGCATGGCTTTCATATGCAGTCAGCAGCAGTTCGCGAACGGAATCAGCAACCGTGCGTGTCAGCATTTGATTCAACGTATCAAAATTGTTTTTCTGGTCAGAGGTATCCTGAAAAATAAATTTACGCAGGGCAGAAGCACTGGCAAGCGCCGTATCCGTATCCGCATCATGATAGCCTGCACCGGTTCGGGTAACGACAGATGGTGTCAGTTTGCAGTTATGCCGACGGATTGCTTTCATATATTCAATGGCAAGAATATTATTTGGTGAGGCAAGCAACTGTTCAAACTGAGCAAGCGTTTGGCTGTCCATTGAATGATGCTTGGCCTGCTGCAGACAGGTGAGTGCAGCTTTTGCCCGGGCTGCCGGAAAACTACAACCGGATTTTAAGGCCTGATCCAGATATTCCTGAAATATAGGTGGCTCAAATGCAAAAAAGTCAGCTAATCTGCCAAGCAGATTGACATCAGAAGCTGTGTTTGCTTCTGCGCCAAAACTGATCTGAGACACGACACCAAGCGCGTTCAACAGGCAGACACCACCCTGTGCAAAATTTTCCGCACTGGAAGTGGCGGTGATTACCGGCAATTCAATGATCAAGTCGATTCCATTTTCCAGAGCCATTTTTGCACGATCGTATTTGTTTAACAGGGCAGGGGCACCACGCTGGACAAAGTCTCCGCTTATGACGGCAATGCAGTAATCGGCATCTGTATTTTTTCGTGTTTCTTCTATATGAAATGCGTGTCCGTTATGGAACGGATTGTATTCTGCAATGATTCCGGTGACGTTCATAGTATCTGATACTCCTGAGTTTTGAAAAAATTTGTATTGTGGGCAATGTAAGTATTACCAGAGCGCGCCACAGTACTTTTGGATAAGAAAAAGCATAGCATGAATCATACAGAAAAACAAATAAAATTGTGAGGAAAATTTGCAAGAAAACGTATGTTAAGTTCACACGGGCCATTCGTAAAACCCCCTTGATGAGTGAAGTGTAACAGATAATATTATGTATGAAAACAAATGCAATAGAAAAAACTTACAAAAAACCAGTTGGTAACCTCTTGCGAAACAGAAAATTTGAGATATAATAGAAAAGACAGGTATTTTGACGGAAAGTCAAAGTGAAAATGAAGGGAGAACATAAATAATGAACGTATTAGTAATTAACTGTGGTAGTTCATCACTGAAATATCAGCTGATCAACTCTGATACAGAGGCAGTACTTGCAAAAGGTCTTTGCGAGAGAATTGGTATTGACGGAAGACTTACATATCAGAAAGCAGGTCTTGACAAAGAGATTACAGAGGCTCCAATGCCTACACATAAAGAGGCTATCCAGCTTGTACTTGACGCTCTTGTAAATGAGAAAACAGGTGCAATCGCAAGCCTTGCAGAAGTAAATGCAGTGGGACATCGTATCGTACACGGTGGTGAGAAATTCGCTTCTTCAGCAGTTATCACACCAGAGATGCTTGCAGCAGTAGAAGAGTGTAACGATCTTGCACCGCTTCACAACCCGGCAAACTTAATCGGTATTCGTGCTTGCCAGGATCTGATGCCAGGCGTACCGATGGTAGGTGTATTTGATACCGCTTTCCATCAGACAATGCCAGAGAAAGCATATCTCTATGGACTTCCATATGAGTACTATGAGAAATATAAAGTAAGAAGATACGGCTTCCACGGAACAAGCCACAGCTTCGTATCCAAACACGTTGCTGAGTTCCTTGGCAAAGACATCAACAATTCCAAGATCATCGTTGCTCACCTTGGAAATGGTGCTTCCATCAGTGCTGTATTAAATGGCAAATGCGTAGATACATCCATGGGCCTTACACCATTGGAAGGTCTTGTAATGGGAACACGTTCCGGTGATATCGATCCGGCTATCATGGAGTTCATCGCTAAAAAAGAGAACCTTGATATCGCAGGCGTTATGAACGTATTAAATAAAAAATCCGGTGTACAGGGTATTTCCGGACTTTCCAGTGATTTCCGTGACCTTGAGGAAGGTATGGAAGCAGGCAACGAGCGTGCAGCAGCAGCCATCGAAGTATTCAGCTACCGTGTAGCAAAATACATCGGTTCTTATGTAGCAGCAATGAACGGTGTAGATGTGATCGCATTTACAGCAGGTATCGGCGAGAACGCTCCGCTGGTTCGTTCTAAAGTATTAGCATACCTTGGATACCTTGGAATTACTGTAGATGAGGAAGCAAACGGCAAGAGAGGCGATGACATCGTAATCTCTACTCCGGATTCCAAAGTTACAGTTTGTGTCATCCCGACAAACGAAGAGCTTGCAATCGCAAGAGAGACAGTAGCATTAGTAAAATAATTGCTCCAGTTCACTCATCACATGAATTCTGGTAATGATCATGCTTGCATGAGGAATTACCTGAATACATAGTGATGAAGGGAGCGCCTTTTTATGAGCAAAAATAGGAGCGTAGCTACGGAGAAGTCCGAAGGGCGTTTTGCGAATGGCGCGTGTGAACTGCAAAATTATTACACAAAATACAAAAAAATCTGTTGACAAAGGATGATGTTCTGTGTATAATCAACTGAGTGTGATTCAGAACAATTCACTTAGATTCAGATAAATTGGAGGTGTAACGAAATGTCTATTTGTCCAAAAAATAAATCTTCCAAAGGTAGAAGAGATAGAAGAAGAGCAAACTGGAAAATGTCTGCTCCGACTTTAGTAAAATGCAGCAAATGTGGCGAACTTATGGTTCCACACAGAGTATGCAAATCCTGTGGTTCTTACAATAAAAAAGAGATCATCGCAGTTGACTAATTGTCGAAATATGTAATGAAAGTAAGGAGTTGAGAGAAATCTCAGCTCCTTTTTTTCGTGTAAATAACACATGATTCATCTTTTAATCTGGTTTAGGGGATTCTTTAAATGTAGAAATGAAGAAGATGCAAAAAGGTGTGTGGAAGCGAGAATGAATACACATTTGCCGAAAATATTGCAGATGAAACTGATGGTGGAGGCGATACGGGAGTGTTGTAAAAAATAAAATAATAGAGAAGAAAAAGATGTTGTCAGAAAATTAATATCGGCGGCATCTTTTTTCGTTTGTATACTTGTAAATTGACAGGGGTATCAAAAATGTTATAATAATATACGGAGGTGGCGATTGTGGAAAAAATATGTATTGTGGATCAAAATCGGTGTCCGATATGTGGACAACGTATGATTATTGTTGATAATCAATGTAAATTTTGTAATGTAGAGATTCGAAAAATTAACATAAATAGGATACGTAATTCTGATTTCTTGAGGGGAGTGTGTAAGTATGATGTACATGGGAATTTAGTTCATATTTATAAAAATGTATATGAATGTTATCCGGTTGATTCGAAGAAAAGTAAGAAAATGCGTGCGAAAGTGATTGAGGCATGTAATGGAAAAGTAACACGATTTGAGGGATTTCAATGGCGTTTTGCAGATGAAAAAGTGGAAGTTTCAGAGCTGAAAAGTAATGGATCAGCAAAAAAAGTTATACAAGTGGGATTTGATGGAAAAGTAATTGCTGAATATCAAACTATTGGAGAGGCTCAAACAAATTTGGGGTACACATATGCAACTATAACAAAAGCATGTAAAAGAAAAGTACCTCCGCAAAATGCAAAGTATTTTCTGTTTTTTAAAGTGGATTATTGTGATAAAGTTTTTGAAAATGCCTATAAAAACTATTTAAAGAGAATAGTACAGGTGAAAGTATATAATCAAGAAAAAGATAAAATAGGGGTATATGATACTTATGAGGATGTAGCAAGGGCTTTGAATATTTCCGCTACTTCTGTTAGTAATTGGTGTAATGGAAAATGTAAACCAAGTGGAAAATTTGCAGGTTTTGCGTTTGAAATAATTGGCGCAACAACGGGAGATGATAAAACATGTATGAATAGTTGTAAAAAAACTGAGGCGGAGACCTGTTCTGTCGCTTTGGAAAATCGGAATTTAAGGTGTAAAAATAATGAATTACTGCATGAAGTAGAAGAATTAAGAAAGAACAATGAGAAATATTATATAGATACCATAGCGTTAAAAAAAGATATTTATGAATTGCAACATCAATATCAAAGGAGAGAACCTGTTTTGGATAAGCGGGTACATTTCATGATGCCTATTGGCGATTTTATCAAAACATTTGTTGATACGAAAGAAATCGCTGGAGTGTGTGTATATGTGTTATGTGATGAAAACGGGAGAAGGTATGTTGGGCAAAGTAATAGAGATAATTATAGTAGAATAAAAGAACATTTTGATGGAACTTCAAAAGATAGAATATATGAGTCATATTTGAAAGGTATTAAATTCTATGTAGAGCAAATTGTTGTGGGGTGGAAAGATATAGACATATTTAATGTAAATGATGCGGAAACATATTATATAGCTCATTTTGATTCCTTTAATAATGGATATAATCAAACAAAGGGAAATCACCAAACAAATAAAGCAAAGATAGATGTACTAGAATCTTAAATTGAATGGTATTAATAAATGCATGAAGCAATAGAAAATGAAAAAGGAGTGGAGCAGATGTGTCGTGAAATGGAAGAAATCCGTCATGAAGGTGTCGAGGAAGGACGTTTGGCTGAAAAGAAAGATACAGCGAAAAGTTTGTCTAACGCTAGTATGCCTGTGGAGAAGATTGCTCAAATTTTGAAAGTAGATGTGCAGGCAGTTCGAGAATGGCTGTTAAAAGATTAGACAGGATTTTAAACTGATGGTTCAATGCATTTTTTGCCCTATCCATATATAATATATTAAGTTAAAGGTGTAGCCTCATCGAAAAAAATATCTGGAACTATTTCCAGAAAAGTGTTACACTAATAGAACATCATGTTTCGGGATGGAGAAGATTACGGAGGTATCAAAAATGCAACCAATGTACGTATCAATTCAACAAAAAGAAACAGGTAATCGTATCAAGAGATTACTGAAAGAGAATGGTTACACGGTCAAAGATGTTCAGGGAGCCATGGGATTTGAAAATCCACAGGCTGTATACAAATGGCTGGCTGGCAGATCGTTACCAAGCATTGACAATTTCATTATTTTAAGCAGATTATTGCACACCAATATAGAAGATATCCTCGTCATTGACGGGGATATTGTTCGTTTATGGAGTTATTACATTGTTTTTATATAAACTAACAGTTTAGTGACAAAAATTACCCAGATGATATACTGACAATCAGATCAGCACATATAAAAAGTATGGAATGATTGGGAGGTATATTCATGACGAATTTTTGGAAATTGAAGGATTTCAGACCATTTTCGGTTTTGTATGCATACATTGATCATGAAGATTATCTGGCAGATGCATTATTTATACAGGAACAGATTCAGGTGCGATTTTTGCAAGAAATGGTGAAAGAGGGAACCCCATATCGCATTGTTTTTTGCAAAGTTAGGAAGAAAGAATGTGTAAGATTTGAAAAAGTATTAGAAAAATTACCGGATAAAATGCTTTTATGTGGTCATACCGATTATATGGATATTTGCAAAGAGATTACAGGGGTAATTCAAAATGGAATGGAGGAAAACGTAGCATGAAAAAATATATATCATTAGATAAGCGCAGCAAGAAGGCGCAGAAAAAATATTACGCAGGATTTCGACGCACCTGGGATGGTTTGAATCCTGTAATCAGAACAATGCCAAATGGAAAGGCATACAACCGAAAAAAGGATAAGGAAAAAATGCGAAAAATCGACTGTTTATCGGAAAATAGATATACAGTCGATTTTTTTATGAAAACATTTATGGAAAATCGTTCATTGACATCTGTTTTATCTCTGATAAAATAGGATAGACATTAATAATTAATTCACAAAGTGAATTTACTTCCGATTTATAGAATGCTGGCACAATAGATTAACAGAACGATTGACTGGTAGATTAACAAAGCGTTGTGTCTTAAAAATTGTTTTATAAGCAGCGTTCTATAAATGTTGAGAGAATGAAAAGGTGACAGAACATATGAGCAAAATAGGATTAATTGTAGAAGGCGGTGGGATGAAATGCGCTTACAGTGCAGGTATTCTGGATGCTTTTATAGATGAAGATATTACATTTGACTATGCAATCGGTGTATCAGCAGGGTCTGCCAATGTGGCATCTTTTTTGGCAGGTCAGCGTGGTCGTAATCTTCGATATTATACGGATTGGATCAAGGATCCGGGATATTTTGGTATAAAGAGTTTTATCAAAACCGGGAATTTGTTTGGATTGCAGCATATTTACGGAGATATGACGAATTCAACCGGCGTGGATCCGATTGATTTTCCGGCATTGTGTGCGAATCCGACGGAATACTGGATCGTGGCAACGGATGCTGTGACAGGAACACCGGTATATTTCCCGAAGAGTGCGTTGAAGCAGGATGATTATCGCTGTATTATGGCTTCCTGCGCGTTGCCGGCAGCATGCAAACCAATTGAGATTGATGGAAAACGGTATTATGACGGCGGCGTGACGGATGCAATTCCGGTGCAGCGTGCGCTGGATGACGGCTGTGATAAGATTGTTGCGATTTTATCAAAGCCAAGAGGGTTTATAAAGAAACCGGAAGGTATGCGTTTCTTATACAGCAGAATGTGCCGTAAGTTTCCAAATACGGTGAAAGCACTGGATAACCGCCATATTATGTATGGAAAGTGTCAGCAGCAGTTGTATAATCTGGAAAAAGAAGGCAAGGCATTTATTTTTGCACCGAGCAACCCACCGAAAATGAGTACATACACCATGGATCGGGAAGTAGAGCAGCAATTATATGATCTTGGAATGAAGGATTTTCATGATGGCGAGGCTCAGTTGAAAACTTTTCTTACAGTGTAATATTTACTGAAAAAACGGGAAAAAGTTTTACATCTGGATAAGAAAAATCGGTTGATTTATACATAGACATAGTGTATATTTTTTAGTGGATGGACAAGAGACGGAGGAAAAAGTATGAGCGAAACAGTCCGCGTAGTAGTGGATGCCATGGGCGGCGATAACGCACCGGGAGAAATCGTAAAAGGTGCCGTGGAAGCAGTTCAGGCAGAAAATGATATCAAAGTATTTCTGGTAGGCAGACAGGATGCTGTCAATGCAGAACTTGAGAAATACACGTATGATAAGGAAAAAATCGAAGTCGTACATGCCGAGGAAGTCATTGAGATGGCAGAGCCGCCGGTAAATGCGATTCGTAAGAAGAAACAGTCATCTCTGGTAATCGGAATGAATATGATTAAGCATCAGGAAGCAGATGCCATTGTGACCGCAGGAAGTACCGGAGCAACTTTGGTTGGAGGTCAGGTACTGGTTGGAAGAATTAAAGGCATTGAGCGTCCGCCATTGGCGCCGTTAGTTCCGACAGAGAAGGGAGTTTCACTTCTGATTGACTGTGGAGCAAACGTGGATGCGCGTCCGTCACATCTGGTGCAATTCGCCCAGATCGGATCTATTTATATGGAGAACATTGTCGGAATTAAGAATCCGAGAGTGGCGATCCTGAACATCGGAGCAGAAGAAGAAAAAGGCAATCAGCTGGTGAAGGAGACATTCCCACTGCTGAAAGAATGTCCTGGTATTAATTTTATCGGAAGTATCGAAGCACGCGAAATTCCGCACGGTGGCGCAGATGTTATCGTCTGTGAGGCATTCGCGGGAAATATCGTACTGAAACTGTACGAAGGTGTGGCAGCAACGTTACTTTCCAAGGTAAAAGAGGGACTAATGTCATCTCTCCGGTCTAAAATTGGAGCACTTTTGATTAAACCTGCATTAAAACAGACACTGAAGTCCTTTGATGCCTCCCAGTACGGTGGAGCTCCTCTGCTTGGACTGAATGGTCTGGTGGTCAAGACACACGGCAGTGCGAAGGCAAGTGATGTGAAGAATTCCATTCTTCAGTGTGTGACCTTCAAGCAGCAGGACATTAATGGTAAGATCAAAGAGCATATTATTGTAGAAAAATAACAGGGAGGGAGGATTTGCGTCATGGAATTTGATAAAATTAAAAATATCATCAGTGAAGTGTTAAGCATCGATGCTGACGGTATTACAGAAGAGACTACTTTTGTGGATGATCTTGGAGCAGATTCCTTGGATATTTTCCAGATTATTATGGCAATCGAGGAAGAATTTGAGATCGAGATTCCGACAGAAGAAGCAGAAAAAATTACAACTGTTGGCGATGCTGTAGAGCAGATTAAGAAAGCATTGTAAGAATCAGTATAACAGGAAAATGAATGCTGTTGCAGTGAGTATTTTTGCAGCAGCATCCATTTGTGGATTAAACAGGAGGAAGAATATGGAACAGATCAAAGAGTTTCAGGAGAAAATCGGTTATCAGTTTCAGCAGGAAGGCTTGCTTCGTCAGGCTTTGACACACAGCTCCTATGCCAATGAGCATCGGATGAAGAAATTATCCGACAACGAGCGTCTGGAGTTTCTGGGTGATGCAGTACTGGAAATTGTAACCAGTGACTTTTTATATCATGAGCATTCAGATGTACCGGAGGGAGAACTGACCAGAGTGCGTGCAAGCATTGTATGTGAGCAGACATTGGCTTTTTGTACCAGAACACTGAACCTGGGAGATTATCTTTTCCTTGGAAAAGGTGAGGATCAGACTGGCGGCAGAAAGAGAAAATCTATTTTGTCAGATGCATTTGAGGCAATTATCGGAGCTATTTATCTGGATGGTGGTTTTGCTAATGCAAAAGAGTTTATTCACCGTTTTGTGCTGAATAATGTAGAGCATATGCAGCTCTTTTATGATAGCAAGACTATCCTGCAGGAAATCGTGCAGGGAGATGAGCATAGCGGAAAGCTGGAGTATGTGCTGGTAGATGAGAGTGGTCCGGATCACAACAAGAACTATACCGTGGAAGCCCGCATTGGAAATAAGAGCTACGGCTGCGGGGAAGGTCATACAAAGAAAGCAGCAGAACAGGAAGCTGCATATCAGGCAATTCTGGCGTTGAGAAAGAAGGACAAGTAAGGGATACACGCAGAATCAAAGGTGAGATTTTGAACGTATCGAAAGAGTAAACGGAGGAATGTATGTATCTTAAATCAATCGAGGTACACGGTTTTAAATCCTTTGCCAATAAAATTGTATTTGAGTTTCATAACGGAATTACCGGTATCGTAGGTCCGAACGGAAGTGGAAAAAGTAACGTTGCGGATGCGGTGCGCTGGGTGCTTGGTGAGCAGAAGGTAAAACAGCTGCGAAGTTCCAGTATGCAGGATGTTATTTTTGCAGGAACGGAGAACCGAAAACCGGTGAGTTTTGCTTATGTGGCGATTACGTTAGATAACTCCGATCACAAGCTTCCTCTGGATTATAATGAAGTGACGGTGGCGCGACGGGTGTATCGTTCCGGTGAGAGTGAGTATCTGATTAACGGCACACAATGTCGTCTGAAGGACGTCAATGAACTTTTTTATGATACCGGTATTGGTAAAGAGGGATATTCTATCATCGGTCAGGGACAGATCGATAAGATCCTGAGTGGAAAACCGGAAGAACGTCGTGAATTGTTTGATGAGGCTGCTGGAATTGTAAAATTCAAGCGAAGAAAAGCAACGGCGTTGAAAAAACTGGAAGACGAACAGCAGAATCTGGTGCGTGTCAACGATATTTTGTCAGAGTTGGAACGGCAGGTAGGACCGTTGGAGCGTCAGGCAGAGCATGCCAAAATTTATCTGAAGAAAAAAGAAGAATTAAAAAACTGTGATCGAAATCTGTTTTTATTTGAGATGAACCGTATGAATGCAGATCTGCGGGAATTGGAGCAGAAATGTGGCATTACGGAGCATCAGCAGCAGGAAGCGACACAGAATTTTGAAAAAGCAAAAGCCAGATATGAAGAACTGGAAGAAAATGTTGCAAAAGCGGATGAACAGATCAGTGTGTTGCAGCAGCGTATGAATGAAACCGGTGTTTCCAGAGAAAAACTGGAAGGTCAGATCAACGTATTGCGGGAGCAGATCCATACGGCGCAGCAGAATGAAGAACATGTGAAAAGTCGTATTGAAGCGCTGGAGGTTGATATAGAGCGTCAGAGAAAATCCGGTGAGGAGTACAGTGGTCAGCAGGCGGAACTGGAAGAAAAAATCCGGGAGACGGAGCAGAAAAAGACAACTTTAACGGAACGTCTGGAGAATCTGCGAAAAGAAACAGCCGCTATGGAACAGCGAATTGAAGACGGCAAAGCAGAGATTTTACGACTGCTGAATGCCCGTGCTTCCATGAAAGCAGAGCAGCAGCGTCTGAAAACCATGCAGGAGCAGGCTTCTATCCACCGGGCGCAGTTAAATAAAGAGCTGCTGGAACAGAAAAGCGGCGGAAATGATGTCAGTGGTTTGCTGCAGAAGCAGGAAAAAGAGCTGGCAGAACTGAAAGAAAACATTGTTTCCATGGAAGAAGAAAAGACTTCTATTGAGCAGAAACGAAATAACTGGCGGCAACAGTTTGAAGAACTGCGTGGAAAGATGGATCAGTACAAGGAGCAGTTCCATAAGGACAGTTCCCGTCTGGAATCTTTGCGCAATATCGCAGAGCGTTATGACGGCTATGGAAACAGCATTCGGCGCATCATGGAGCGCAAAGAAGAAACGCCGGGAATTCACGGTGTTATTGCGGATCTGATCAAGGTGGACAAGCGGTATGAGACAGCTATTGAAACTGCTTTAGGCGGAAGTATCCAAAATATCGTAACTGATAACGAGGATACGGCCCGCCAGATGATCGAATATCTGAAGAAGAACCGTTATGGCCGTGCCACATTTTTACCATTGACCAGTGTGTCTGCACCGGAACATGTGCAGGCGGAAAAAGCACTTGGCGAAACAGGGGTTATCGGAATTGCAAGCAGTCTGGTGCATACGGAGCCACAGTACGAAGGCGTTGCCGGACATCTGCTTGGACGTGTGCTGGTAATGGATACCATTGAGCATGCAGTGAATGTGGCACGAAAATTTTGCTATTCTCTGCGTATTGTGACGCTGGAGGGTGAGTCTCTGCAGCCGGGCGGTTCCATGACAGGTGGTGCGTTCCGTAACAACAGCAATCTGCTTGGACGAAATCGTGAAATTGAAGTGCTGGAAAAACAGATCGCAGAATATCGGGAGCAGGCGCAGGAAATCCGCAACCGTATGGAAGATGTCAAGACGGCAAATGCGCTTTTGAAAGACGATTACGAGGAACTGCAGGTCAATCTGCAGCAGGCATATTTACATAAAAATACTCTGGAAATGGAGACCGGACACATCCGTGAGCAGCAGGAAAAACAGGAAGCTGCCTACGCCGGTATTCATGAAGAAATCGCAAAAATTGATGCGGATAAAACTGCATGGAATGCAGAGCAGGAGCAGATGGCAGAGCAGATGCAGCTGTCTGTAAACCAGGAAAATGAGATTACAGAGCAGAATAAGACATTGGCTCAGCAGGTGGAAAATAAAAATCTTGAGATCGAGAGCGTATCGCAGGATCTGAATGAGATTTTACTTGAGATTGCACAGAAACAGCAGCAGAAATCCTTCCAGCAGCAGAATATCCAGCGAATCGCGGAGGAAATCCGCCGTCTGGAACAGGAAAAAGCGCAGATTTTGCATGACAGTGCCAACAGTGAAACTGTCATTGAAGAACGGGAAGCCCAGATCAGACAGCTGCAGGAGCAGTCAGAAGAGACCGTTCAGCAGAAGACAGAACTGGATGAAAAGTTAGCTGCTATCCGTGGGGAAAAAGAGACGATGCTGGCAGAACAGAAATCTTTCTTTACCCAGCGGGAAGAACTCTCCCAGATTATGAGCAATCTGGACAAAGAGATGTTCCGACTGAACCAGCAGAAAGAAAAGACGGAAAATGCACAGGAATCCCTGAATAACTACATGTGGGAAGAATATGAGATCACCTATCATGCGGCAAAAGAGCAGGAAGTTCCGGAAGAGATCAATGTATCGGATCTGAAAAAACAGATCGCAGAGATCCGAAACGAGATCCGCAAGCTTGGAAATGTCAATGTCAATGCCATTGAGGAGTACAAGGAAGTTTCCGAGCGTTATGAGTTCTTACATGCACAGCATGCGGATCTGGAGGAAGCAAAAGCAAGTCTGGAGAAGATCATTACGGATCTGGATGAGGGAATGCGTAAGCAGTTTGCAGAGAAATTTGCGGATATTCAGACAGCGTTTGATAAAACCTTTAAGGAGCTGTTTGGCGGCGGAAAAGGTTCTCTGGAACTGACCGGCGAGGAAGAAACCAAGGATATTCTGGAATGCGGCATCCGAATCATTGCACAGCCGCCTGGAAAGAAACTGCAGAATATGATGCAGCTTTCCGGCGGAGAGAAAGCGCTGACCGCCATTGCGCTGCTTTTTGCCATCCAGAACTTAAAACCGTCACCGTTTTGTCTGTTGGATGAGATTGAGGCGGCGCTGGATGATTCCAACGTTGACCGTTTTGCAAATTATCTGCATAAGCTGACAAAAAATACACAGTTTATTGTCATTACCCACCGACGTGGAACAATGACGGCGGCAGACCGTCTGTATGGTATCACCATGCAGGAGAAAGGTGTGTCTGCACTGGTTTCTGTAAACCTGATTGAAAAAGAATTGGATGCATAAGAATTCAAAGTAAGAGTGTCAAGAGCATTTCTGGATTTGAAGTATTGCAAAGTACGATTGTTTTTTTGTGAGAAAATAATTTGCAGATAATTATTATAAGAACGAACAAAGAAAATTTGATTTCAACTATATTTGAGGGAGGAAGAGACGTATGGCAGAAGGAAAAGAGAAAAAAGGCTTTTTTAAGCGTTTAGTCAGCGGACTGACTAAGACCCGTGACAATATCGTGTCCGGATTTGATTCTATTTTTAGCGGATTTTCCCATATCGATGACGATTTTTATGAGGAATTAGAAGAAATCCTTGTCATGGGTGATATCGGAATCCGTGCCACAGAGGAAATTATCGAAAATCTGAAGCAGAAAGTAAAAGAAAACCACATCAAAGAACCGGCAGACTGCCGGGAGCTGCTGATCAACAGTATCAAAGAGCAGATGTATGTGGGTGATACTGCATATCGTTTTGAAGAAGAAAAATCCGTTGTTCTGGTAATCGGCGTAAATGGTGTTGGAAAGACAACAACCATTGGAAAATTAGCCGGAAAACTGAAAAACCAGGGCAAAAAAGTAATTTTGGGTGCTGCTGATACCTTCCGTGCCGCAGCTGGAGAACAGCTGACTGAGTGGGCAAACCGTGCCGGCGTAGAAATCGTTGGTGGACAGGAAGGATCTGATCCGGGATCTGTCGTATATGATGCGGTACAGGCAGCGAAAGCCCGTAAAGCAGATGTGTTATTGTGTGATACCGCAGGACGTCTGCACAACAAGAAAAACCTGATGGAAGAGCTGAAGAAGATCAACCGTATTCTGGAAAAGGAATATCCGGAGGCATATCGTGAGACATTAGTAGTCTTGGATGCCACCACCGGACAGAATGCGCTGGTTCAGGCAAAGCAGTTCAGTGAAGCTGCCGAGATCACAGGTATTGTTTTGACCAAGATGGACGGAACTGCCAAGGGAGGTATTGCCGTTGCAATCCATTCCGAACTTGGCATTCCGGTAAAATATATTGGTGTAGGAGAGAGCATCGATGATCTGCAGAAATTTGATGCGGATCAGTTTGTAGATGCGTTGTTTCAGAAGGAGAGCGTAAATGAGTGAAATGTTGACACTGGATCGTTTTGAGGAAGCCAGTGAAATCGTCAAAAAAGTAACACAGGAAACAAAGCTGGTTTACAGTGAGTATTTAAGTGAGCAGACCGGCAATAAAGTATATCTGAAACCGGAAAACATGCAGTTTACCGGCGCATACAAAGTACGTGGTGCTTATTACAAGATCAGCACACTGTCAGAGGAAGAACGTCAGCGTGGTCTGATCACTGCATCCGCAGGAAATCATGCACAGGGTGTGGCTTATGCTGCAAAACGTTATGGTGCAAAGGCAACCATCGTAATGCCGACCACAACACCGCTGATCAAAGTAAACCGTACTAAGAGCTATGGTGCAGAGGTCGTTCTGTACGGAGATGTATACGATGAGGCTTGTGCAAAAGCATACGAGCTGGCAGAAGAGCACGGATATACATTCATCCATCCGTTTGATGATCCGGCAGTAGCAACCGGTCAGGGAACTATCGCAATGGAGATTTTCCAGGAACTTCCGTTAGTAGAGTATATTCTGGTGCCGATTGGTGGCGGCGGACTTGCAACCGGTGTATCCACACTGGCAAAACTGTTAAATCCGAAGATCAAAGTCATTGGTGTAGAGCCGGCGGGTGCAAACTGCATGCAGGCATCTCTGGAAGCTGGAGAAGTAGTAACATTACCGCAGGTAAATACCATTGCAGATGGTACTGCTGTAAAAACTCCGGGAACTAAAATTTTCCCATATATTCAGGAAAATCTGGATGACATCATTACTGTTCACGATGATGAGCTTATTGTAGCATTCCTTGATATGGTAGAGAATCATAAGATGATCGTAGAAAACTCCGGTCTGCTGACAGTAGCAGCACTGAAACATCTGAATGTGAAAAATAAACGGGTTGTATCTATCCTGAGTGGTGGAAATATGGATGTTATCACCATGTCTTCCGTTGTACAGAAAGGTCTGATCCTGCGTGATCGTATCTTTACCGTATCCATTCAGCTTCCGGATAAACCGGGTGAACTGTGCAGAGTTGCAGGTGTTGTAGCAGGCGTACAGGCCAATGTGATCAAACTGGATCATAACCAGTTTGTATCATCCAACAGAAATGCGGCTGTAGAGATTCGAATCACGATGGAAGCATTTGGTACAGAACATAAGAAACAGATTATTGCGGCACTGCGCGAAGCGGGTTATGATCCGAAAGTGATTCAGGCGGTTTTATAAGTTCCGGTTCGGGTAATTGTGTGGTTTAAAAAATTGAGTTAGTGAAGGCGCCAGTCATCAATCTTACCTTTGCAGCTAACAATCGCTTGCCAAGGAAAGATTGTCTGACTGGCGCCATTTACGTTTTGTGAATTATAAACCATACAATTTGGCGGGCTGGCCGCTTTGCGGTGGCACGAAGTGCAGGGTGGCGTAAAAATTTACAAAATTCACTGTGTAGATAAAGAACTCCTGGAATTTTTTCTCAAGGAGCGATTGCTAGCGACTGAGACAAAATTCCAGGAGTTCCTATAAAAACCTAAATAGTAAATTTTAAGCCACCCTAAACAAGATTTTAATCGTTTTCGTGGAACCGGGACAAAAACTGCCGTGTTCTCTCTTCCTTCGGATGCTCAAATACCTGATAAGGATCACCCTGCTCAAGTATATACCCATCATCCATGAAAATAACCTGATCTGCCACATCCCGGGCAAATGCCATCTCATGTGTTACAATTACCATAGTTGTTTTGGTTTCTGCCAGTTCTTTGATAACTTTCAATACTTCGCCAGTCAGCTCCGGGTCAAGAGCAGAAGTCGGCTCATCAAAGCACAGAATATCCGGCTGCATCGCCAGTGCACGGGCAATCGCAACACGCTGACATTGTCCACCAGACAGCTGATGCGGGTAGTTATTGATTCGTTCGGAAAGTCCCATCTGTTTTAAAAGTCCGACTGCCTGAGCTTCGATTTCATCATGGATTTCTTTTTTACGAGCTTTATAATCCGGGCGTTCTTTTGCAAGTAGCTCCTTTGCAAGCATAACGTTTTTCAGCGCAGTATATTGAGGAAAGAGATTAAAGGACTGAAAAACGAGACCGAAATGCAGACGGTTTTTACGAATTTCCGCATCCTGCATGGTAACCGGATTTGCTGCATCAAAAACGGTTTTATCTTTGACACGGATAATTCCCTTGTCCGGGTGCTCTAAAAAGTTCAGACAGCGCAGGAGCGTTGTTTTTCCACTTCCGGAAGAACCAATAATAGAAAGTACCTGGCTTTCTTCCAGAGAAAAGCTGATATCTTTCAGTACTTCGGTCTGCCCAAAGGATTTGCATATATGTTCTGTCTCTAAAATTTTCATGATCAGTTTCTCCTTTTATCTGAAATAATCCAGTTTCTTTTCTAATTTTCCAAGTACCACTGTCAGAATACCGTTGAAAACGAGATAGTAGATAGCGGTGAAGAACAGTGGCCAGATCTGTCCGGAAATACCCTGAGATCCTTTCATAAATGCCTGTCCTGCCCAGATGATTTCCTGCAGTGCAATGATACGTGCAAGAGAAGTATCTTTTACCAGTGTCAGGATTTCGTTTGACATTGGCGGAATGATTCTTTTTACCATCTGTAATAATTTAACCCGGAAGAAAATCTGGGATTTTGTCATGCCCAGAACCAGGCCGGCTTCTTCCTGTCCTACCGGTACGCTCTGAATACCACCGCGGTAGATTTCGGAGAAGTAGCAAGCGTAGTTCAAAATGAAGGAGACGGATGCTGCGAGGAAACGGCCGGTTTCGCCGCCGCCCCAGATTGGGTTATGTAATACGAGTCCCGGGAAAAAGTAGATGATCAGTAACTGGATCATCAGAGGGGTACCGCGGACAACCCAGATCAGAAGTTTAAAAAAGGCACTGACCGGTTTGATGCGGGACATGGAACCGAAACAGATTGCAAGACCAAGCGGACATGCACCGATTAGGGTGATTGCAAAAAGTTTTAATGTCTGTAAAAAGCCGACGTTTAAGGAATGAATGACGATCGGCAGCTGCTGTGAAAAATCCATGATAGTTCCTGCTTTCTCTAAGTATTTTGGTACAGCTCACGTATCATATATTATATGGATCACGATCAGGCTTGTATGAAGAAGCCTGTGAACTGTATATTTTTATGCGCAACAAAGAGCGGAAACTCCGCTCTCTGTTTTAAATTAAAAAACACTATTTATTTTTACAAATCTCAACAAACAAATATTTCTCAACAAAACAAGTATTTAACCAAATAGAGCCACGAAGTGGTATTTGGTTATGAGCAAGTAGTATAAGCGAATTGCGAATATCCGCTGGGCTAAACAGGATTATTTCTGCTCAACAACTGCAGCCTGTACACCGTATTTTTCAGCAATCTGCTCCATGGAACCGTCAGCATAGCTGGATTTGAAGAAGTTGTTTAATTCTTCTGTCAGGTCAGAACCTTTTCTGAAACCAACACCATATTCCTCATCGTTTAAGCCGATGGTGTATGTCAGGTTTGCATAACCGGTACCTTCACCAACCATTGCGGCAGCCATCAGGGAATCGATGATAGCAGCATCGGAAGTACCTGCGGCAACTTCCATTAATGCGTCAGACTGAGCAGTTACAGCTGTGTAATTTAAGCCAAGTTCCTGAGCCTGTGTTTCACCGGCACTTCCGGACTCAACTGCAAATGTCAGGTCTTTTAAACTGTCTGTATCCTGATACTGGTCAGCAACATCAGAAGGAACAACGACTACCTGCGCATTGTTGCAGTAAGCGTTTGTGCAGGACATGGAGCTTGTTACTTCATCGGTTAATGTCATACCGTTCCATACACAGTCGATTGTTTTGCCATCTAACTCAAGGATTTTGTTATCCCAGTCAATTTCTACAAATTCAACATCAACGCCAAGGCTTTCAGCAAAAGCAGATGCGAGATCAGCGTCAAATCCAATCCAGTTTCCGTTTTCATCCTGATAATCCATCGGCTCAAAGTCTGTGATACCTACAACTAAAGTACCTTTGTCTTTGACATAAGCCAGATCGCTGTCTGTGCTTTCTGCTGCGGCAGAAGTGTCTTTGCTGTTATCTGCGGAAGCAGATCCGTTGCTGTTTGTATTTCCGCATGCAGCCATGGAAGCTACCATACCTGCAGCAAGAACGAGTGCTAATAATTTCTTTTTCATCTTTTTTCTCTCTCCTCTGGTAATTCTTTGTATGAACATGCTACCATGTTATCAATTTACCATGCTAAAGTCAAGGGGAAAATGAAAAAGTTTTATAAACCATTCATTTTATTGATGATATTTGTGTGAAAAGCTATAAAGCTATAATTATAAGAAATATTTGGTTAGAAATAAGGGTAAAGGAGACGAATACAGATGATGTATAATCCCAGCTTGATACTTTTTTATGCGTGGTAGAGGCAGAAAGTTTCAGTAAATCCGCCGAAAAATTATATATTTCCCCACCGGCAGTGATCAAACAGATCAATTCATTCTTCTCACATCAGGATCCAAATATGGTAGAGTGGTTCGTGAAAATGGTTGAGGAGAGAAAAAACAATCACAACAGCGCATCTGAGAAGAAAAACTGGTAAAAATGACCAGATGATGTGAAAATAATACGGGGCAGGCATTTAAATATACGGGCAAGTATATATTAGTGTCTGTCCTTTTTTGCTGAAAAGATAATCTTAGTAGAGGTAGAAACACATGTGTTGGAATTGAGTACAATTTATGTACAGGGAATATTTGAAAAAATTATATAAGTGTAAAGAAAAAATACTTGACAGGGTAAAACAAGTGTGATAATCTAGCAAAGGTGATTGACATGGAGAAAATTGGACGTCAGGTCTTTTTGTATGATTTTTATGGAGAATTGCTCACGGAGCATCAGAAACATGTATATGAAGATGTTGTGCTGAACGATATGTCTTTAAGCGAGATTGCTGAGGAATTGGGAATCAGTCGTCAGGGGGTACATGATCTGGTAAAAAGATGTGATAAGATCCTTGCCGGTTATGAAGAAAAGCTTCATCTGGTAGAGCGGTTCTGGAAGACAAAAGAAGATGTTTCCAAGATTCGTGATCTTTCGCTTCATTATAAAGAGGACTGTATTGCACAGACAATGGAGGAGATCAATCAGATCTCCGGACGGATTTTGGAGGAATTATAAGTATGGCATTTGACAGCTTATCCGAAAAACTGCAAAACGTATTTAAGAACCTGCGAAGCAAAGGTCGCCTGACAGAAGCAGATGTAAAGGCTGCACTGAAGGAAGTTAAGATGGCTTTGCTGGAAGCGGATGTAAACTTTAAAGTAGTAAAGCAGTTTGTGAAATCTGTACAGGAACGTGCGATTGGTGCAGATGTAATGAATGGTCTGAATCCGGGACAGATGGTAATCAAGATCGTTAACGAGGAAATGGTTAACTTGATGGGTTCAGAGACAACGGAGATCAAACTTCGTCCGGGACAGGCGACAACGATCATTATGATGGTTGGTCTTCAGGGTGCCGGTAAAACAACGACAACTGCAAAACTTGCAGGAAAGTTCAAACTCAAAGGAAAGAAACCACTTCTGGTTGCCTGCGACGTTTATCGTCCGGCTGCGATCCAGCAGTTACAGGTCAACGGTGAAAAACAGGGCGTGGAAGTATTTACCATGGGTGACGGACACAAGCCGGTCAACATTGCAAAAGCAGCGGTAGAGCATGCGGCAAAGAACGGCAACAACATCATCATCCTTGATACAGCTGGCCGACTTCATGTAGATGAAGATATGATGGACGAGCTGATCGAGCTCAAAGAAAATGTGGATGTCGCACAGACCATTTTGGTGGTAGATGCCATGACCGGTCAGGACGCAGTCAATGTGGCAAGCACCTTTGATGAAAAAATCGGAATCGACGGTGTGATCCTGACAAAATTAGATGGCGATACCCGAGGCGGTGCAGCACTTTCCATTCGTGCCGTAACCGGAAAACCAATCCTGTACGCAGGTATGGGTGAGAAACTTTCAGATTTGGAACAGTTTTACCCGGATCGAATGGCTTCCCGAATCCTTGGTATGGGAGATGTGCTTACTCTGATCGAGAAAGCGCAGGCGGAGATCGATGATGAGAAAGCTGCTGATATGGAAAAACGTTTCCGGAAAGCAGAGTTCACATTTAACGATTATCTGGATTCCATGAGCCAGATGAAGAAAATGGGTGGTTTCGCAAATGTCTTAAGCATGATGCCGGGCATTGGCGGCGCACAGATGAAACAGATTGAAGATGCGATGGATGAGAAGAAGATGGCGCGAATTGAAGCAATCATTTATTCCATGACTCCGGCGGAGCGTGGGGATCCAAACCTGATCAATCCAAGCAGAAAACGTCGTATTGCGGCTGGTGCCGGTGTGGATATCAGCGAAGTCAACCGACTGGTAAAACAGTTTGAGCAGGCACGCAAGATGATGAAACAGATGCCTAACATGATGGGCAAAGGTAAACGTGGCGGTAAATTTGGAAATTTCAAGTTTCCTTTTTAACCATATAGCGCGTATGCGCAGTGAAGTAGAAATTTGAGGAGGTGAAACACATGGCAGTTAAAATCAGATTAAGAAGAATGGGACAGAAAAAAGCTCCTTTCTATAGAATCGTAGTAGCAGATTCCAGAAGCCCGAGAGATGGTAGATTCATCGAGGAGATCGGATATTATGATCCGACTAAAGAGCCGTCTGAGATCCGCGTAGACGAGGAAGCAGCTAAAAAATGGTTAGCAAACGGAGCACAGCCTACACAGACAGTTGAGAAAATTTTAAAAACAGCTGGTATCGAGAAATAATAGATTAGTGAGGGAAACGTGATGAAAGAATTAGTAGAAGTAATTGCAAAATCACTAGTCGACAATCCTGAGGAAGTTACTGTAACAGAGACAGAGAAAGACCGGGCAACCGTTCTGGAACTGCATGTTGCACAGGCCGACATGGGAAAAGTGATCGGTAAGCAGGGCAGAATTGCGAAAGCAATCCGTTCTGTTGTGAAAGCTGCCGCATCTCGCGAGGAAAAAAAAGTTATCGTAGAGATCGTACAGTAAAAAGGCGACAAGGGACATGGTGTTAAGCTATGTCCCTTTTTTGAAAGGGAGAACATGGAAGAATTTTTACAGGTAGGTGTGATTTCAAGCACACATGGAATCGCCGGGGAGGTCAAAGTATTTCCTACCACGGATGATGTAAAACGTTTTAAAAAACTGAAAGAGGTCATTTTAGACACCGGAAAAGAACGGATGACACTTCATATCTGCCAGGTGAAATTTTTTAAACAGATGGTAATTCTGAAGTTCAAGGAGTTTCAGAACATCAATGAAGTGGAGCGTTTTCGCGGAAAAAGTCTGTATGTGACACGGGAAAATGCGGTGAAACTGCAGAAAGATGAATATTTTATCGCGGATATGATCGGTATACGCGTGGTTTCCACAGAGGGCGAGGAACTTGGTACACTGACAGATGTGCTTCAGACCGGAGCAAACGATGTTTATGTGGTAGAACAGGAAGGTGCACAGCAGTTATTACTTCCGGCTATCAAAGACTGTATCCGTGACATTGATATGGAACAGATGGTGATGACCGTTTATCTGATGCCTGGACTGAGGGATTAATCGATGAGATTTCATATTTTGACATTATTTCCTGACATGGTGATGCAGGGATTGAATACGAGTATTATCGGAAATGCCATTGAGCAGAATCTGATTGAAATAAATACAATTAATATCCGTGATTTCACAAAGGATCGTCATAAAAAGGTGGATGATTATCCGTATGGCGGCGGTGCTGGCATGGTGATGCAGGCGCAGCCGATTTACGATGCCTGGAAAAGCATTGTGGATCAGGTAGGCTATCAGCCGCGCTGTATTTATCTGACTCCGCAGGGACGGGTGTTTGAGCAGGGCATGGCAAAGGAATATGCCAGAGAAGAGGATCTGATCTTTTTATGCGGACATTATGAAGGCGTGGATGAGCGTGTGCTGGAAGAAATCGTGACAGATTACGTGTCCATTGGCGATTATGTGCTGACTGGAGGAGAACTGCCTGCCATGGTTATGGTAGATGCGATTTCACGTATGGTTCCGGGTGTACTGACCAATGAAGAATCCGGCTCTACGGAGTCGTTAGAAGGCGGTCTGCTGGAGTATCCGCAATACAGCCGCCCGGCAAAATGGAATGGAAAAGAAGTGCCGAAGGTGCTGCTTTCCGGCGATCATAAAAAGGTGGAAGCATGGAGACATGAGCAGTCGGTATTGCGTACACTGCGCAACCGACCGGAGCTTTTGGAGGATGCAGAACTTTCCAGAGCGGATGTGAAGCAGATTTTAAAAGAATTAAAAGAAAAATAGACAATTTTTGCTGAATAGGTAAGGATTGAAAGAAAAAGAAGATGTCAGCTTGCGCTGACCAGAATCACGCACCAAGTCTCACGTGCGTTCGACTTGAATAAAAGCAGTTCCTGCAAAAAAGTTGATGCATGGACTGCGAAAAATACAATAGAAATGCAGCAATTTGTGTTGCTTTTTATAAATAAGTATGGTAAACTATCATACGTTGTGAATTAAAGAAGAGATGGTCCTCTGTTACGTAACGTATTAAGAACATCCAAATAACAGGAGGTCACAAGAATGAACGCAAATGAAATTATCAAAAGCATCGAAGCTGAGCAGCTGAAAGCTGAAGTACCGGAGTTTTCCGTAGGAGATACAGTTCGTGTATCTGCAAAAATCAAAGAGGGTAACCGCGAAAGAATTCAGGTTTTCGAGGGTACTGTATTAAAGAAACAGGGCGGAAGCAACCGTGAGACATTTACAGTTCGTAAATTCTCCAACGGTGTTGGCGTAGAGAAAACTTGGCCATTACACTCCCCGAACGTAGAGAAAGTTGAAGTTGTTCGTTACGGTAAAGTAAGACGTGCAAAACTTTACTACTTAAGAGACCGTGTAGGTAAGAAAGCTAAAGTTAAAGAGTTAGTAAAATAATCTGCTTTAGAATGCCGAATGATGATAATCCTCTGAATGATGCCTTGCATCTTCAGGGGATTTTTTCGATTTACAGGATAAATGGTGTGCTGGTACAGGTTCGATGGCGAGAGAATATAAAAGCACATTTTTTGATTTTTATAATAAAGAAATGTGCTATTGAAAAGTTTTTTATTTGAGTGATAGCACACTTCCTTGATTTTATTGCAGTATTTTCCTATTTATAGGGTGTTTGAAAGAGATGTTTTCTGTTACAATAAAAATGCATGTGCAGATTGTAATGCTTCTTAGAAAGATATACGATGATAGGAACTTACATTGAGTAGAAACATATAGCGAGTTTCGCACATGTTTGACTTGAAATTGGTCTGAAAGGAGATAATCTAATTATGACAGTGTTTCGAACAGGAGGATTGAATTTCCGAAGAAGACGCAGAAAAATGAAAATATCGACGGCAAAAGGAATTCTGTTGTGGATTGTAGAGATTTTTATTGTTCTTCTGCTTGCCTTTGTGCTGGTATACTGTGCCGGTATGAGAGTCAGTGTAGTGGGAAATTCTATGGAATCGACATTAAGCGATGGCAGTGTTGTGCTAGTTAACCGCTTTGTATACAATATAAAAGAACCGAAAGCAGGAGATGTGATTGTCTTTCTGCCAAACGGAAATGAGAAGAGTCACTACTATATTAAAAGAGTGATCGGAGTTCCCGGCGATAAAGTACAGATCAAAAATGGCCTGCTGTATGTCAATGGCGAACTGTATGATGTGGAAGACACCGAAACCATCAAAAATGCAGGTCTGGCAGAGGATGAAATCACGGTTGGAGAAGATGAATATTTCGTTCTTGGTGATAACCGTAACAGCAGTGAGGATAGTCGTTATGCCAATATCGGAAACATAAAAAAGGAATATATTCAAGGAAAAGCCTGGTTTGTGGCAAGACCTTTTAATAAAATGGGAAAAATTAATTAGTAGTTTTTAGTGGATGCAAAAGGAGAAAAAATATGAATTTTCAGTGGTACCCGGGACATATGACGAAGGCAAAACGCCAGATGCAGGAAGATATCAAGCTGATCGATCTGGTGATCGAACTGGTGGATGCAAGAATTCCGCTCAGCAGCAGGAATCCGGATATTGATGATCTTGGAAAAAATAAAGCACGTCTGATTTTATTAAACAAGTCAGATCTGTCCGATGAGAGAAAAAATGAGGCATGGGCTTCTTATTTTAAAGCAAAGGGATTTTATGTGGTAAAACTGGATGCACGACGCAGAAACAGCATGAAGGAAATCCAGAACGTCATTCTTGAAGCATGTAAGGAAAAAATTGAGCGCGACCGCCGCAGAGGAATCAAAAACCGCCCGGTTCGTGCCATGGTTGTGGGAATCCCGAACGTGGGAAAATCTACATTTATCAATACCTTTGCCGGAAAAGCATGTGCAAAGACCGGAAATAAACCAGGTGTGACAAAAGGAAAACAGTGGATCCGTCTGAACAAAGATGTGGAGTTGCTGGATACACCGGGTATTTTGTGGCCGAAATTTGATGATCAGATGGTTGGACTCCGTCTGGCACTGATCGGTTCTATTAAAGATGAAATTTTGAATATTGATGAACTTTCTCTGGAACTGATCTCTTACTTGAAAGAAAATTATGCAGGTACACTGACTGCCCGTTATGAGGTAGAAGAAAATGTGGAGCGTCCGGTGGAAATTCTGGAAGCGATCGCACAGAAACGTGGCTGCGTACAGCGTGGAAATGAGATTGATTACAGCAAAGCAGCTGCACTTGTCATCGATGATTTCAGATCCGGACGTCTGGGACGCATTACACTGGAACTGCCGGAGGCGAACTAAGATGGAAGTCAGAAAAATCGGTGAGATTAAAGAAGAATTAAAGGCAACAACGGAGACAGAATTACAGCAGTTTATTCAGAAATACAGTACAGATGAGCGTGCTGGTGTAAAAACAGTTGTAAATCAGGCACAGAAACGCCTGGAAAAATATGAAAAAGAATTGTTGCGTATTGATGCGCTGAAAATCTATGAGCGCAAATATGCAGATTATGCATTTATCTGCGGCGTTGATGAGGTTGGACGTGGACCGCTGGCAGGTCCGGTGGTAGCCGGTGCAGTGATTCTGCCAAAGGATTGTAATATTTTGTATATCAATGATTCCAAGAAACTCAGTGAGAAAAAGAGAGAAGAACTCTACGATGTGATCATGGAACAGGCAGTGGTTACCGGTATTGGTATGGCATCTCCGGCGCGCATTGATGAGATTAATATTTTGCAGGCGACCTATGAAGCAATGCGAGAGGCAATCAGTAAATTAGATCCACAGCCGGATTTGCTTTTGAACGATGCGGTGACAATCCCTGAGGTAGATATTTATCAGGTTCCGATTATCAAAGGTGATGCAAAAAGTATCTCCATCGGTGCAGCAAGTATTATTGCAAAAGTGACCAGAGACCGGTTGATGGTGGAATACGATAAAGTGATGCCGGAGTATGGCTTTGCATCAAATAAAGGCTATGGATCTGCGGCTCATATTGCGGCATTGAAGAAATATGGTGCTTCGCCGATTCACAGACAGAGTTTTATACATAACTTTATTTAAATTTTATCTCAGTCGAGAAGACTCCCACTTC
>ERZ772854.649-NODE-649-length-40270-cov-4.484794_pt1 | contig 40270 bp, 37 predicted proteins | sample MGYA00580844_ERZ772854 | MGnify/ENA primary metagenome ERZ772854 (study PRJEB29015, sample SAMEA2737727) | human gut metagenome | biome: human gut; feature: human-associated habitat; material: faeces | place: China | collected 2012 ...
TAGTTTCCACTCCGGCAGAGGTGGATTCCCCATTGAAACAGATCATGCTCATGCCCTTCCAGGAGATTCTGGTTGGTGGTACCACTTTTACAGCGCTTGGAAGCCAGGAGCTTTCCCTTCGGGAGGTAAAGAACTATCCGCTGATTTCTCTTGGACGGGAAACTATGACCTATAAATTTTACAACAGTGTATTTTTATCCCATGGCCTGGATCTTTCCCCGGATACGGAAGCTGCCACTGCGGACCAGATCCTGCCGCTTGTAAAATGCGAGCTTGGCCTTGCCTTTTTGCCCCAGCCAATGGCAGCGCCCTCCCTTCTGAAAAAAGAAATCGTACAGATCCCACTAAAAGACGAAATCCCGGAGCGTCAGATCTGTCTGGTGTATGACAGCCAGCATCCTATGGGCGCTGCGGCAAGGGAATTAAAAAACACAATTGTAGCTGGGCGGGTTTAAAACCAGCGTATGGAGAAAATTTTAGTGAGTTGTAAAAAACTTGGAGGAGGTTTTCTATGGATTACATCAAAGAAGCAAAAAAACTTGGGTTTTCAAATGCGGCAATCATGGATACACAAAAACTTGTGTTCAAACCGGAATACCGAAAGTTTTGTGAAGAAAATCAGTGTGGATGTTACAACGTGAATCCCGCCTGTCCACCTGAATGCGGAACAGTAGAATCTATGAAACAAAGGGTATTCGCCTATGAAAAAGCGCTTATTCTCCAGACGATACAAAACAAGGATATGGACTACAAAATGGCGAAGCTTGCGCACAATAAACTCACCGAACAGCTGGCCTCTAAAATAATGGAATCTGGAAATACCGACCTGCTGATCATGTCCGCTGGTCCTTACAGGCACCATTCCTGCATGTCCGCCTACTGTGTTGATGCCCAGGAAATGGCAGATGCGGTGGGAATGATCTGCTGGGGGACCGATGATAAGATACGGTATTTTTCACAAATTTTATTTCATGGAAACTTGTAATGGAAAACACATACAACGGTCAATGATATGGCAGACATAAAAATATGATATGAAAGAGAAACCTTTCATCCTATTGCGGTATGACTATAACAATGCTATAATCCCTCCCGAAAAGAGACAAGTACAGCTCTCATCATGATCCAAACAGAAAAAGAGGCGTTTTAGTATGAAAACAGTTTTACCAAGAGAACAGGCTGTAGAAGATATTTTTTCCAAAATCCTGGCTTCCCCGGAGGCATCAAGAAGACTTCGTGAAGTGTTTTACCAGTATCTGGATGATGAACATATGCTGGTGGATGAGGATCCGGACCACTTTTTGCAGGTACTCTTTCACGCTTACCAGAACGGGGATGTAAGTGCCCTTCTTCTGGAATTGTGCGGAAAAAGTATGTTTGATCTGCTCCGCGAAGCCTATCTGATCCCAAGAAAATTCCATGGAAAGGCAGGAGAGAATCCGGTCCTTCTTACCAATGTGGAAGGGAAGCTTCTTAAAGATGTTGGAAAGATGGTTTCCGCCCATGACTATGGAAAATTTAAGGAAACCTTTGACCGGCATGAATGTGTACCAAGATCCAGACTTTATCTGGCAGATGGATATGACATTGTACGCTCTTACATGGATGGATTGGAAATTAAAGAGGAAAAAGAAGAGTGCCAGCGTGGGATTTTAATCCTCTATGCACTTCCGGATACCTGTAAGCTGGGGCTTACAGAAGCGCAGGCTTATGCGGTTGTATGGAAGACTTTCCAGGAGATCCAGCAGGCAGCACCCCGTGCAGTGGTCTTTTACGGACAGGAGACCGGTGTAAAAAAGGAAAATCCTGAGAAACCCTTTGATGAACTTGGCGTTCTGCTTCCCATCCATGAGTTTGAAAAGAAAATGCTCCAGCATATGGAGGAAATTGACGGGATCGTCCTTGCCTGCAGGGAGCGGATGATGGAACTAGCTGGAAATGACAGCCTGAAATTATAAAGGGACTTTTCGGAAGGAAGTGGGCTTATGCAGCCAGAAATGATCAGAAAAAATCACATGGACGTGGAGTGGCATGAATACACCGATGAAAATGGCCAAAATACTCCCGTTATAAATGCAAGCATCACCGAAAAGGCTTCCATTATCGGACGTGTGGGGATCATGTTTTTATCCTGTGGGACTGGAGCCTGGAGGGTCCGAAGCTCCATGAATGCCCTGGCCGAAGCAATGGGAATTACCTGTACCGCAGATATCGGACTGATGTCCATTGAGTACACCTGTTTTGATGGGGAAAATGGCTTTACCCAGTCTTTATGCCTTACCAATACAGGGGTGAATACGTCAAAGCTGAACCGGCTGGAGCATTTTATCCGCAATTTTGAAACAGAGGGAAAAAACATGTCCGGGGAAGAGCTTCACAGCTATCTGGATGAAATTGAAAGGATCCATGGCCTTTATTCCCCGGCTGCCCTGGGACTGGCTGCCGCCATTGCATGCTGTGGATTTACCTTTCTTTTAGGCGGAGGACCAGTAGAGATGTTTTGTGCTTTTATTGGAGCAGGACTTGGAAATTTCCTTCGCTGCAAGCTGACCAAGCATCATTTTACCCTGTTCCTTGGCATTGTTTCCTCTGTCTCCCTGGCATGCTTTGTATATGCAGGATTATTAAAATTAGGGGAAATCCTGTTTGGGATTTCCATTCAGCATGAAGCAGGATATATCTGTGCCATGCTTTTTATCATCCCTGGTTTTCCCTTTATTACCAGCGGAATCGACCTAGCAAAACTGGATATGCGTTCTGGTATGGAACGGCTTACTTATGCACTGATTATTGTTCTGGTAGCCACTATGTCTGCCTGGATCATGGCTATGCTTCTTCACTTACAGCCGGTGGATTTCATAAAGATCCATATGCCTGTTGCAATGTGGATCCTCACACGGCTTATTGCAAGCTTTTTCGGCGTGTTCGGTTTCTCCATCATGTTTAACAGTCCGGTAAGGCTTGCCTGTTCTGCAGCAGTGCTTGGGGCGGTTGCAAATACCCTGCGGCTGGAGCTTGTGGATCTTGCCGCCTTACCTCCGGCAGTGACCGCATTTATCGGAGCTCTGACAGCCGGGCTTCTGGCCTCCCTTCTGAAAAATAAGGTGGGCTACCCAAGGATTTCCGTTACCGTTCCTTCTATTGTGATCATGGTACCGGGGCTTTATTTATACCGTGGATTTTATAATCTTGGAATCATGTCCTTATCTGTGTCTGCCTCCTGGTTTGCAGCTGCACTTCTGATCATTGCAGCGCTTCCGCTTGGACTAATCTTTGCAAGGATTTTAACAGATAAGGCGTTTCGGTATTGTACCTGACAGGTGCAAAAAGCGAGTCACGGAGGGCCAACACCCCTGTTTATGCACCAATCTTAAAAAAAATTACTTTTCCAATCTACAGGGAGGATGCTATAATGGAGGAGACAAAAATAATTCTTTTCTTTTAATAGAGAAGAGTGGAATTTAGAGAAAACAAGAAGTTCTTTATATTGTAAAATGCAGGAGGGTGAAATATGGATTGGGATCTTAAAATAACAGATCTGGAAGGATCTACACCAGAGCACTCTGCTGTAATTGTAAATTTTGTTGCAGCGGTCAGGCACCAGTTAAAAAATAGTACTTGCTATGTATATTCGGATAATGTGCAATACCGTTTCAAAGATAACCAGGGCAATAACAAGATTGTGATTCCGGATGCTTCCATAAACTGCCGTACGAAATCAAGGCGTGGAAACACTTTTACAGATGCGCCACGTTTTGTTATGGAGGTTTTGTCACCATCAACAGAAAATTATGACCGGACAGAGAAAATGCAGCTGTATTGTGAGCAGGAGATTGAAGAGTATTGGATCGTTGACTGGCGTAAAAAAACAGTTGAAATCTATGAACTGGATTATGAGGGGGAGATTCCCAAATACTATCTTTTAAAAACAGTCACAGAAGAAAATAAGGATGAGTTACAACTGCTTCATTTTCCAAAGATAAAGATTACCTTTGACGAATTATTTGAAGAAATTGATTAGTGCTTGTAACCAAGACCGCAATAAATGTGATAGGTGAAATTGCGAAAAAAGGATATTTGATTATAAATAAGAATTGTAAAAGTGATTTGCAAAATAGTGAATCACTTTTTTATTTGAAAATATTTTTTTCAAAAATCCTATTGACACAGAAAAAATCAAATTGCTACATTGGAACTGCAACAGGAAATGGTTTCGAAAATGGAGGGTTTGCGATGAGAAAAGCAAAAAAATGTAACACAGGAAAGAAGAAATTCGTAGTTGTTTGGCTGGCATTGGTAGTTTTGTTCCTTGGAAGCTTTATAAGGCCAGTGGATGTCCAGGCTGCAAAAGTGAAACTGAACAAATCGGCGGTTACCATCTATCGGGGAGCTTCCACGTCGCTGAAAGTATCGGGAAGCAAAAAGAAAGTAAAATGGAGTTCTTCTAAAAAATCCGTTGCATTTGTTTCGGCTTCTGGAAAAGTAACTGGAAAAAAGGGTGGATCAGCATACATCTGTGCAAAAGTGGGAAAACGTACCCTGAAATGTAAAGTGACCGTAAAAGAGCCGAATAAATCCAAACGCCTTAATCTGGCCAAGAAAGAAGCAAAGAAAATCGTAAAAAAATATGTGGCTGCGGATCTGAATGCAAAGGAGCGGGCTTTTGTATTGTTCCGGTATCTGACCGAGCATTGTTCCTGGCAGTTAAACCAGTCTTCAGAAGCCTACCAGAAGAATTATGGAAATGAAGCTTATGCAGCTTTGGTAATGAAAAAAGCAGCCTGCTCAGGATATGCAAAAGCGTACACACTGCTTTGTGAGGCTGCGAATGTTCCGGTACGGCATGTGAATGCCGGCAGCTGGACACACCAGTGGAATGAAGTAAAGGTAAACGGTAAATGGATCAAGGTAGATGCTTATGGTGGAACTTTTGCAGATACCACCGGAATTCGAAAATCCTTAAGAACTTCATCGGAGGATCAGGAACAGTTAGTATTTCATTTTACGATTGAGAGATAATTTCAGAATGAAAATAGAGAAGCTGGGGCAGAAATGGAATATGCCTGTAATAGATGTTGACAAATATAGCATAATAAAATTATAATATGTATATAATATTACTATGAAAGCGAGAGGTGATCTTATGAACATTCGTCCATCAGCTGCTATTAGACAAAATTATAATGAGATTGCAGATCTTTGCCGTAAATCTTCAGAGCCTGTTTTTCTGACAAAAAATGGAGAAGGTGATCTTGTGGTGATGGATATTGAATCCTTTAACCGACGGGAGAAAATGTTGAAATTAAGAGAAGAACTGCTTGCTGTTGAAGAGGATCGTCTGGCAGGAAGAACAGGATGCAGTCTTGATGAATTGGAAAGTTATCTTGATAATATAATAGAAGAGGGCTGAAAATGTCAGAAAGAAGAAAATACAAAGTTATCGTATCCGACCGGGCTAAGCAAATGCTTGGAGTACATATTCGTTTTCTGGCACAGGTAGATAAGGATGCCGCAAGAAATAAGAAAAAAGAATTAATGGAAGCAATGCGTTCATTAGCATATAGTCCAAATCGTTTTCCTTTTTTGAATGAACCTTATATTCCATGTAATAAATATCACAAAATGTTTGTGAAAAACTGGTATTTGATTTTATATCAAATTGAGGATGATACAGTTTATGTGGATTACATTTTAGACTGTAGAAAAGAGTATAATTGGCTCATCCGTTGAACCAGCAGTTGTACTTATTTGCAACTAAAATGTGACATGATTGCAACATATCTAAAAATGCAGAGATGTATCGCTGGAGGTGAGCATCCCTGCATTTTTTATGGGTACATTGTGATTCAATTGAAATAGTATGAAAGAACTATAAGGGGTATCGGTGGTTCACGGTAATTGCTTGTGTATTAACAAAAGCTTTATACAGATGAATGTAATCACTTAAAAAGGTGCAGGTTAATCAAAAAGATTGTGTTTATTCGCTCTTTTCTGAGCAATTTCATATACTTCTTCGTCTGCTCGGACGCCGATTACAATAATCATCATAGACGATTCGGTACGGCGAAGCTGATATACAACACGCAAACCAGCAGAGCGGAGTTTGATTTTCAGAAGTCCGGCAAGATTAGTACTGCTGTGATTACCAAGCGGTTTTCCATAACCTTGTTCTTCAACAGGCAGTGGATTTTGCTGAACTTTTTTGATGGCCTTCAGAACAAGAATACGCTGACTTCCATCTAGGTCTTTTAAGTCTTTTTCTGCTTCAGGAAGGTATTCTAGTTTCCAATTCATTCAATGTCTACCTCGTCAAAACCGGTAAGATTGTCTTCTGTAATACCAAGACGGCGGTTCATTTCTTCCTCAGAAATTAAAGTGGCAGGATTAAAGTGTGCCATACGTTCAGAAGCAACGGCAAGAAGACGAGCATCATTTACCTCATCCATTAGACGGACGTATTCTTCAGGGGAAATGAGAACACATTCTGCAACGTTGTTTTTCATTACGACTTTAGCACCACTCTGCTTCACATCTTCAAAAATTTTTCCAGCAAGGCCACGGTTAAATTGGCTGATTGGAACCGTATTTTTAATTGCACTCATAACAGATGCCATAATCGTCAACTCCTTTCTTTACTTGTATTATAGCAGATACCTGCAAAATATCAACTAATTAATCAATATATTTACTGACAAATATACGCGAAATGGAATCCTTTAGGTATTGCCTTTCGGGTGATGGTGATTTTATCTCCTAATGATTGAAATATCTTCTAAAAAATAGTGAAATTTAGGAGATAAATAATTACCTGGGAGATTGGTTATAAGAATTTACTGGAATAAAAAATTTATTAGGCTTGAACTTTTGAAGATTTTTGCAGCCAATATTAGCAAGTGTATTTATTTGCAACTAAAATGCGACACGATTGCAACATCCATAATATTGACTTCAGATTCTCTTTATAATAGAATGGTACTCGTAAAAAGAAGGCACGAAAAAGCAGTTTGTTTATGCAGGCTGCTTTTTTTGTGCCTTCTTGTCGTATAAATAATAGGAGGGCAACACATGGCGAACACAAAAAAAGCAATTGAAGAAGTAACGGAAAAAGAAATTCCACGCGCAGCCTATGAAGGTGTCTTAACAATCGACGTTGACGCACAGGTGGAGAGCGCACAGGAGCAGGAGGATACCAGATGGCACCAGCTACTTAATGCACACCGTACCAGAAAGGTACTCACAGGCCAGCTTGGTGGTATTGAGAAGCTGGAAAGCGGCTGGATGGTTGCAGTAACTTATTACAACGGTTTTCGTATTATCATCCCGATGAATGAAATGATGATTAACTTAAGCGGAGACGGCCGGGAGAACGCAGACACCTTAAACCGCCAGGTTCGTATTGCCAACAACATGCTTGGCTGTGACATTGATTTCATTATCAAGGATCTGGATACCAAAAGCCGGAGTGTGGTAGCCTCACGAAAGGATGCCATGCTGAAAAAGCGTCAGACTTTCTACATTGGAGAAGAAGGGGAGAAGCCGCTCCTGTATCCCGGAAGAATCGCAGAAGCCAGGGTGATCGCAGTAGCACCAAAAGCAGTACGCCTGGAGGTGTTTGGTGTGGAAGTATCCGTCCGGGCGCGTGATATGGCCTGGGAGTGGATGCTGGATGCCAGTGAAAAATTCCAGGTTGGTGACCTTGTCCAGGTTATGGTTAATAAAGTAGATGGTCAGGAACCAGAACAGATTAGCGTGGAAGTGGATGCCAAAACCCCGACGGCCAATCTCAATAAAGATAATCTTCGGAAATGCCACCGTCAGGGCAAGTACACAGGTGTGATCACAGAAGTTTATAAAGGCACGTATTTTATGAGGCTTGATATCGGGGTGAATGCCGTGGCACATTCGTGCAACATGCCAACCCTTCCGGGAAAGGGAGATAAAATCGGAATTGTAGTGACCAGAATTAACGATAATTACGAAGTCGCAGAAGGGATTATCACAAGGCTGATTAAAAGATATAAATAAAAATTAAAACTAACGAAAATCCTATTGACACAGAAAATGCGATTTTTTTAAAATCGGGACAAACAGGAAAGGAGACGAATGAAATGGCAAAAATGAAGAAAAAACAGCAGAATGAAAAACTGTATTGTCCCTACTGTGGCGGGCTGGCGGTGCTGCGTCCAGCAGAGTATGTTTATGGTGAGCGTAATTTAAATCCTGATAACTATTTGTATGTTTGCAGTGGTTACCCATCCTGTGATTCTTATATTGGAGTCCATAAAAAGAGTATGCGGCCTATGGGAACTCTGGCAAATGGGGATCTTCGCCATAAACGGATTGAAGCACACCGGGCGTTAAATAAGGTGGTACAGGCTGGCATCATGACCAAACATGGTGCTTATATCTGGCTGCAGAACCGCCTGTGCCTGCGGGAAAAGGACATGCACATTGGAATGTTCTCCGAGTACCGGTGTGAAGAAACTATCCGGGAGTGTAATATACTTATGGAACAATATGCAAAAACGAACCGAAGTTCTTCCTGCGAGAAGAAAATAATGGCAGCATGAGAAATGGAAAAAATATCCTGCGTATGCAGGCGGATGAGGAAGATGTCTACCACCTGATGGATCTAAGGGAACGGTATTTTGTACTGATCGGAGCAAGCTCCCTTATAGAGGGAATCGCGGCTTATTTTCTGTTTTTCCAGATCCGATGCTGGGATCTCATATATCTGTGTGCGGCACTTTTCCTTGGGATTTTTCTTCTTCTAAGGCAGTCAAACAAAATCAGTAAAAGAATCATGGAAGCGGAAGTCTGTTACATGGAGCTGGATGAATTCAGCCTGGCAGTCTGCCAGCCGGAAAAAAACGGGCATTATGAGTGCTGCCGGATCTTTTATGAGGAGATTGATAGAATCGTAGAAGGCAGTCGCAGAGGAATCCCGGAATTTTACATTGTGTTGGACGAAAACGAAAACCGGGAGAGCTTTTTCCTTCTGGACGAGGAAGAGCAGGACCGGACGATCTTCCTTGTCCGCTCGTTTGGATTTAATCATCAGAGGTTTACGGAGTTTTATAGGAAGCTCCGCTGGAATGTTCCTGGAAAAACCAGAATCATTGGAACGAAGAACCAGGAGGTATGGAACCTTCGAAAACCAAATATCGAAGTCTGCATTGTGGCAGGAATGATTGCCTGTTATGTGATTCCGAAACTCCTGGAAGTTATGAAGCTACACTAGGAGGAACTGGATTATGAAATGGTACACAGCCATTGGATGCAAAATGGAAGATGATGAGGGCAGGCTTCTGGTAAAGATTGGCGGTCAGGAAAAGGTGCTCACAGAGATGGAAGCTATGCTGTGGGCGGCCCTTACCTGGAGCCTCTGTGCGGAAAATAAAATTTATTCCCAGATGTACCGTGTCTTATGTATTACATTTGGGGAAGCACATGCAACTGAGTGGGCGGATGAAGAGGATTTTTTGTTTTGCTTAAGGCGCCTGAAAAAACGTGGTCTGGTAGCGGAGTGTGATGGCGAGAGTAAGGAGGAAGCTTTGTGGCTCCTTCTTAGTAAATCTGTGGTATCGCCTGTCACGGATTCGTTTTCAGAGCGGTTAGGCGCATTTGCAGACGATCTGGCACTTGGAAAAGGACTGAAAATCGCATTGCGGGCTTTTAAAAGGCCCGTGTTTACCTATGAAGAGCGAATGGTTCTACAGCAGCTTGCAGGTGGTGGCTACATTCCTTATCATCTGGCAGAGTTAACCAGACAGGCGGGTGCCGTTCCCCTGTCTGTGGAAGAACGAAAGATCGTTCAGAAACAGGTCTTGCAGGAATTCATGCAGATCCTGGTTTCCCTATTTAAGAAGAAACAGTTTGTAATTAGCTGCATCCAAGAAGGAGGTCTCCTTGAAGAAAAAGAAGAAATGGAAAACATGGCTGTCTGAGCAGTACCTAAAATACAGAGAACATTATACCGGGATACCGGGCTTTTTTAAAAAGAGAATTGTGAATACCTTACTGTTATCGTTTCTCTTATTGTATGGAGGCTGTGCCCTTGGTCTGGCGCAAAAATCAGCTGGATTTGTGGGATGGACAGTTTTTTTGGCAGTCTGTGGAATTGGGTATGCGGGGTATATTTATTACCTGGCAGTTACAAAATCCTATGAGGTGGTGGAAGGAACTGTGACAGAGATCCATGCGGAACTTCTTTTTGATGGTTTTAAGAGGGTTCTGGTGCAAGGGGATGATGGGATTACCACAGAGCTGCTGTTAAATAAAGAGACAGTTGTCATGTATGGAAAAGCCTACCGCTTTTATTTTAACCAGAATGCACATGCATTCTCAGGAATTCGAAGGTTGGATGCAGCTTTTGATTTTGGAAATTTTTTTGGAGTGGAGGAAGTAAAAGAGTAATCCGGGGCAGGGAGTACCAGGCATGGTTCGAGTCCATGCCGCCCTGTTTCCATGTAAACGCATGGAAAATATGTATAAAGGAGAGCTATGCAATATGGCGGAAACAAAATGTGGAACCGTGAAATGGTTCAGCGCAAAAAAAGGTTACGGATTTGTAACCGGGGAGGATGGCGAGGATTACTTCGCACATTTCTCCCAGATCAAGATGGAAGGCTTTAAAATGCTTTCCGGCAAGCAGCCTGTACAGTTTGAAGTTGGAACGGACGAAAATGGAAGGGCACTTGCAATGAATATCCTTCCCCTTTCGGTAGAGGAAGAGGCATAAAAGAAAACAAATTTTGAAACACAAAACACAAAATATATAAAAAATGTGTTTGACAGCCACAACATGTTGTGGTAACCTTTAAATGAAATCATATTTTATCAGTCATCTATGGCTGATCTTATATTTTAGATCCGGACATTCCGGATGAATCTCTTTTGGGCGGTTCGCCCTAAACTCAGCAAATAAGTTAGAACATTGGAAGATACGAAAAGATAGGAATTCTTTTGGTGTCTTTTTTTGTTGCAAAATGAAGAAAAGGAGGAAGCAGAATGAGAAAAATCAAAGAGACCGTACTGGTCAAAATGGAAAAAAGGAATGCCAGATAACAGAAAAAGAAAGAAGAGGAGAACATTTTATGCAGGAAGTAAATTGGGATGCTGTAAATTTGTTAGAACTGGGAATGCTGCTTGATATGGCAAAAGATGGATATGAATTCCAGATTGCGGATGGAAGAATTAAGTCCATTGAAGTAAAGCTCCTGTCCTGAATGCAAAAGGAGGGGCTATGTACTATAAGGATGATTTTAATGTAACGTTTGAAGAGGAATCCGCTTTTTACAAGTATCTGGATGATGTGGAAAAACGGGCCGAATGGTTCCGGGCACAAAGCAAGGATCTGACAGTGGAAGCGGTTACGAAGGACAGTACCTGCACCCCGATTGGGAATATCAATCTGGAATATTTAAAAGAGGATACCATAAATAATTCCGGGCTGCTGATTAAAACCCCAGACCGCAGCTGTTTTCTTGGCATATCTGCCATCAAAAGCTTAAAAGGCAGGGCCAGGATAGACGGAAAGGCGCTTGCAGAATTAGACAAAGAAACACTTGCCTATATCCTGAACAAATGTCTGAAGGTCTCCAGGGGAAAATCCCTGCTCCGCTTTTGTGAAGGCAAGGTGCGGGCAGTCCTGTCTGGCGACGAAAAAGACTATTCTATCTTGTCCATGCCAGAGGTCTATGAAATTGCAGGGGCTTATATCTACAGCGATTTTGAATACGCGTCTTTTAAATCCGGATGTGCGGACCACAATCTGGTAAATGCGACCTGGGAGCTAAGAGACCGGCGACTGACCGAAGCCTACAAGGAACTGCTGGAACGCTATGGGAAGACTTTTAACGGAGAGCTGTATGCTTCGGTCCGGATCACCACCTCCGATGTGGGAAGTTCAGGAGCCAATATCTTCTATACGGTGTCCGTTCAGAACCAATATATTGTATTGGGAGAAAACTTGAAAGTGCGTCACAAAAACTGCAAGGGTACCGAAGACTTCAACCAGAACATGGCTTCTATTTTTGAATACTATAAGGAAGCCCTGCAGGAAGTCCTGCGGCTTAGTGAAATCTGGGTGAACCATCCTGCCAATGCCATGATCGGCGTTATGAAGCAGGCTGGTTTTTCCAAAAAGCTGATTGCAGAAACGGTAGAGCGTTTTCGGGCGGCAGCAGGGGATGTCCCCTGTAGTGCCTACGAAATCTATTGCGGGATCTGTGATGTGATTTCCATTGCAAGGCAGCAGGAAACGAATGCGAGAGGACTACTTCTTTTGGAGGAAAAAGTGGCAGCCTGTGTAAGCAAACGCTGGCATGAGCTTGATATGCCAGGTGAAATTAAATATTAAATAATGACAAAGGCAGGAACCCCTGTCTTTTTGTATGAAGGAGGAACATATGCAGTATCCGGACTGGGTTATGGAAGCAAAAAAATCCAGGGAATTACTTTCGTGGATACAGGATCCGGTACACAGTATTAAAAAGTTTCATAGCCAGCTATTCATAAAGTGCCAGGAAGAAAACTGCATGTTATTTTATGCAGCTTCTCCTTGGAGGGATTGTTTACAGCTTCGGAAACCAAAGCTTTGCAGCATACTTTATCTGCCGGATTATTCTTTGTATGAGGCAGATTCTGTATTCTATCAGGCGGTCGGGATACCTGCCGATTTTCTTTTTCCGACGAAAGAAAGTCTGAAGAAAGAGGTGGAAATGAAGGTTACCCATTTGGTGAAAAACATGATGGATACAAACTGGGATCAGCTTTTGCTTAAGTACCAGCACCAGAAGGGCAGCCTTGTTCCAAATATAAACCGGATACAGGTAGAGGAAACTTCCAAGAGATTCCTGGAGGCTGGAATAAAGCCTGAGGAGCTGTTTTACAGTCCAAGCTTTACCTTTGAAAAAGCGCAGATGGAATATACGGATGTGATGTTTCTTTACACCTTGAACCATGCGAAGAAGGCTGTAAAAATGATCGCAGATAAGTGGCTTTCGGAATCTTTTTGGGAGATTTCGCAAAAAAGAATCTACATTGGCTGTGTGCGGGAAGAAATGAAAGAGCTGCAAAAAGGTGCAGCATAAAATAAGGAGGAACTGAATTTATGGGTAAATATGCGTATCTGAACCTGACTCAGAAAATGATTAAAATAAGAAAGATGGTGCCAAAGCTGTTAAGAAAACGTTACAGCGAAGAGGTGCCCTATGATTTTGTGAGATTGGATGATGTCTATGAATACCTCACCCCTGCCTTAAATAAATACGGCGTGGATTTTGAGGTCCTTGGTGAAGCATCCACGCAGCTGGATGCTTCTGGAAATCCAGCCTATCTGACACCGTTTGGCAATATGTGGCGTTATGAAGCGGATTTAAAGCTTTGCTGGACAAATGCAGATCATCCTGAAGAAAAAAATTACAGTGATATTCATGTAGTCGGAACCAATGAGGTTCCGGACAAAGCCAAAGGTGCAGCCTGGAGCTACGGACTGAAGTATTATTTATTAAATAAATTCAACATCGTCCAGGCGACCACCGAGGATCCGGATATGCGAGGCCCAGCTCCGGACGGCGATAAAACAAAAAAGAAAGAGGAAAAGAGTGAGGAACCAAAGAAACCTGTAAAAAAACAGGACCAAAATGCGGTGCAGACAGAGCCAAAGAAGAAGGAAGCCAAAGAAGAGTCTGAAAATCCCCCGAAATCTGACTCTGCTTTCGCTTCTACAAAAGAAACCGGGCAGTCTTTGAAGCAAAAAGAAACTACCTTGAAGACCGTTCGTAATGGAAACAGCAGAAGCAGCAAAAAGGCTGTTACGGTTTCGGATGATTCTTTTGATCTTGAAATCAGTCCTGACGAGATCCGGGATGCACGCAAAGAGGAGGATGAAAATCTGCCTGGCCAGATGCAGTTTGGCATGGAAGAAAAAGATATGGAAGAGAGTTTCCTGGAGGAAAACGAGTCTGAAGAAGAAAAGCTTGGTACAAATGAGGAACCCTTAGAGGAAACAGTAGATGAGATGCCGGACGAAGCGTTCGAAGATACAGAGCGTTTTGAAGCAGAAGAGGAAGAAATTTCTGGTGAAACCGAGGAAGAAGAGTTTCATTTTGTCCGTGCAGAAGACGAAAACCCCTTTGCAGATGATGAGGAAGAGGGAACAGACGAAGAATCCAGTATGGAATCAGAGGAAGACAAGCTGGAACGTGCCAGAAAGGTAATGTGTAACTTTGGCCTTTTTAGCGGAAAGACGCTGGGTGAGATGATGGAAACCCCAAAAGGGGCAGACACGGTCAGATGGATGGCAACTGGTTATTACGGCAGCAACGTGGAAATGGTAAATGCTGCGAAGATGATTGTGGCACATGAAAAACAGAACAGACTTGCAGCGTAAACGTATTGTGGCTCCGGGAGAATGGAGCCACATTTTTTAGGAGGGATTATGTACGAACATCCATTTACCATAAAAGAAGTGGCGTGGTTACTGTCCATCCGGTGCCTGGATGGAGGATCGGATCAGGAGTTTCCGGTGGAATGTCCCTATTGTGGCGATACCAGAGGAAAATGCAGCTTTTGCATCAGTAAAAATGGGGAGATCAAAAACATTTTTCATTGTTTCCACTGCGGGCAGGGCGGAAATATGCTTACCCTGTATGCGGACATTATGGGGCTTTATGGAGAAGATCGGTGTAAGGTGGCCTATCAGGATATTGTAAACCGCCTGGAAACTGGCAGTCAGGGAGCTGGAAACAAACCCAAAAAGATAACCAGCCGCTATAAAGGAAAACCATCTGTCCCCAAACGATCCCCGGAGTATGTTGATTTTGTGTACCGTCAGATGATTGCCCTTATGCAGCTTCAGGATCTGCATAAAGCTGACTTTAAAAGACGCGGTGCTACGGATTTTGAAATCAAGGAACTGGAGAAAAAAGGATATAAAAGCGTGGAACCTAAAAATGCAAGGCTCCTTGCCAAAAAACTGGAAGAAAAAGGAATCCGGCTGGATGGAATTCCAGGCTTTTACCGGAACCGGGATGGCAAGTGGGAAGCCTCTTTTTATGAAGGAAACAAAGGCTACCTGTGCCCTGTGTATTCCCTGAATCAAAAAATAAAAGGGTTTCAGATCCGGGTTGACCATCCGGTGAACAAAAGAAAATACATCTGGTTTACCAGCAGCGGATTTGAGGGTGGAACTTCAAGCGGCAGTCCGGCCGGGATATCCGGTTATATCAGCCCGGTTCAGAAGAACATCCGGGTGACAGAAGGAATTTTAAAGGCTGAACTTGCCAGCATGAGAAGTGGATATCCCTATATTGGAATCCCCGGTGTGGGAAATTACAAAAGCCTGCAGCTGGTGTTGATGGAATTAAAAAGCAGGGGCTTACAAACCGTGTATGAGTGTATGGACATGGATAAGATGATGAATCTTACCTGTCGTTGTGACTGCAAGGAAAAGTGTATCTGGTGTGAGAAGCCGGAACGACTCTTAAAAAAACAGGAGTGTTCCCATAAGCGAAGAAAGCGGGATACCATCCGTAAAGGCTGTCTGAAGCTATATGAGATGTGTGAAACAATGAACCTAAACTGTATGAGAATCAGCTGGGATACAGATGAAAAAGGCTTGTGGCTTGGAAATTATAAAGGTGTGGATGACTGGCTTTATAGGAAACCACCACAGGAAAAAGAGCGGTTTTCCTGATTTAATCAGATAAAAAAGGGTCTGAAAATATTCAGATCCTTTTTTATCTGGCTAAATAAGCCAGAGGAAAGGAGAAACACAGATGGGAATTCGAGACAGACCATACCTCATAAGTACCAGGGACAGACCATTACCAAGCAGGAGAGGAGAAAAACATTGGGTAAATTTAAGAGAAAAAGATGGCTTGCGGGTGCAATGGCTTTTGTGCTGTGCTGCAGCAGCCTCACTTCGACAGGTACTTTTGCAGTATCCGCAGAGGCAGAGGAAGAGGTGGCGCAGGAAGCCGTATCCGAACAGATGGTAGAAAAATCAGAGGAAGAGTTGATTGCGGAAACGACCTCCGATCCTTCCCTTGCCCTTGAAATCGAGCAGGGAGCAGCCTTTGATGTCCAGAAAGATTTTACCGGACTGGGATTAAAGGACGGGGATAAAGCGGAGCTGAAAAAAGCAGCTATGGAGGACGGAACCAATTTTGATCCGGCAAGACCAGGAACCTATAAATGTGTCTACCGGATTACGCCAAAAGAGGGGGATTCTTATCTGGTTGCCAGGACCATCACGGTAACGGAAAAAGAGCCGGAGACTCAGGCAGCAGGAGATTCTGGTACAGAAGAGTCAGGGGACAGCGAGGATCCCGATCCTTTGCCAGAACAGCCGGTCGTGGTCGGGGAAGCTCGTTCGGAAGAGGAAAGCCAGGAGTCTGATCTGACAGAGGTACCAGAAGAAGGAGAAATTTCCGATGAAACTGTGAACCCAAGTGAGAATCCAGATAGTAACACTACAGAGTCCGAAGAGACTATATCCGAAGACGATGGCTTTGCCTCTGACATTTTACCAGAAGAGGAGTTTGATTCGGAACTGGAGCGTGCCGAGGAAGAGGTTACCGTAGATCCGGAAACTGGCCTGACGCTTGGCGAAGTGTTAGAGCAGGCAGAGGAACAGGAAATTGATTTTTTAAGCCTGGAAGAGGGCGAAACGGTTTCTTTTATTGCTACCTATGCCAGCACCAGAACCGATGTGGATGTGACAAGGGGAACCTGCTATTACTACAGTGATTATGGGCTTGGCAGTTATCTGACCTATAAATATACGGTCAAATTTGACAATGTCAGTGCAACCGCTTATTGTATTCAGCCCTCGAAAAACAGCCCTGGGGATGGTGTGTATAAGATTACCAAACTTGGGGATGGCAAAAAGCTTGCAAAAGTGTGCTACTACGGAACCAAAGCTTCTGGTGTAAATGGCTTTTTCAAACAGGAACATCCGGATTTTTCTGCAGGGAAACAGTTTGTTATCACTCATTTGGCCGTGTCTTATGCAAGTGGAGGTGACGATGCTTTTTCCGGGGCAAACTCTACCGGACAGGCTCTTGCCATGGAACTTTATGAATACTGCATGGCACAGCCGGATATCCCAGATGTTGCCATGGAGTTTTCCAATGACAACGTAACTGCTTATATAGATGGAAATGAGCAGCGTACCGAAGAAATCAAGTTTAAAGCGGATTCCTTACAGAACATTACCATGAAGCTTCCATCTGGCGTGGTTTTCCATAACGTGGATACAGGAGAAGCAAGTGCTGCCGGAGTCAGTATAAAATTATATGGTGGAACAACGTTTTATTTATCCGCACCCTTGAATCAGGCCACAGCCGTTGCAGGTTCCTGGAAATCCACTATGAAGGGTTATATTACGAAGGATTTTTCCGCATATAAAGTAACCACAGGTACTGAAACCCAGAACCTGGCCCTGGTATTCGGCGAGGGTGTGGACGATGAGAAATACGTTGATTTTTCCGTTACCTGGCTTCAGCAGGCAACTATTGAAATCATAAAAAAAGACAGAGGTTCCAATGCCCTTTTAGCTGGCGCGGTTTATGGCGTGTATGGTGATGAAGCCTGCCAGAACCTGATTGTGGAAATGCCTCCGACAGATGAAAACGGTGTTTCTTCTGTTACCATTGATAAAACCCAGGATGTGGTTTATTTAAAAGAAATCACAAGCCCTGTCGGCTATCTTGTGGATGCCACTGCCCATGATGTGACCCTTGTCATGGGAAGCAAAGTTACCAAGGAACTGCTGGACGATGAAAAAAAGGCTTCTCTTACCGTTTATAAAGAGGGTGAAGTTTTAACCGGTGCAGATGTAACGGATGAAAAGGTAACCTTCCGTTATGAAACAAGAAGGCAAAAAGGTGCGGTATATAATGTCTATGCAGGAGCAGACATTGTGGCTGCAGATGGAACTACCATTTATCAGAATGGTGCCCTTGTAAAAGAAGGTCTGACAACCGGTGAAGACGGAAGTGCAACCCTTGATAACTTAAACATAGGAACCTACGTGGTAACCGAAACACAGGCACCGGATAAGCTGGTCTGCACAGGCGAATCCAAAACCGTAACCTTGTCAGCTGCCGGTGAAAACGAAGAAGTATCTTTTAGCACGGTTACCTTTACCAACGACAGACAAAAAGCCTCCGTATCTTTGGTAAAACAGGATGGGGAAACCAGACAGCCGCTTGCAGGTGCTGTTTTTGGAATGTATGCAGGGAATGATATTGTATCTGCAGACGGGAATGTGATCGTCAGAAAAGACACCCTGATTGAAAAGGTGGCTACTGGTACGGATGGAAAAGCAGGCTATACCGCAGACCTTCCGGTTAACAATTCCTACTATATCAAAGAACTTCAGGCACCCCAGATGTACGTGTTAAATACTTCTGATGTTTATTCCTTTGCATTTAATTATGCAGGGGATAAAGAGAAAAAAGTAGAATTTACACATACTTTTACAGATGAGCGCGTCCGTGTGAATATCCATCTTACAAAGGAAGACAGTGAGACGGGAAAGAACGCACAGGGAGATGCAACTTTAGAAGGTGCTGTTTATGGCCTATATGCAAGGGAAGCAATTGGTTACCCAGATGGCAGCAGCGGGGTTCTTTATCCAAAAGACGCCCAGGTTGCGACACTTACCACCGACAAAGCTGGAAATGCAAGTGTATCCGGTCTCTATCTTGGAAAATACTATGTAAAAGAGATTACTCCGCCTGCAGGTTATGTCCTGGATGAAGAAGAGCATGATGTGGAAGGCAGCTATGAAGGTGACCAGGTGAAAGAAATCGAGTGTACCATTACAGTTGCCGAGAATGTAAAAAAACAGCCGTTCCAGTTGATTAAGGCTGCAAATAACGGAAAAACAGATGCGGATCTGTTAAAGGGTGCCGGATTTTCGGCCTATCTGGTGAGCAACCTAAATACAAAAGAGGATGGCTCCTATGATTTTGAAAATGCAGTTCCGGTCGTATTAACTGAAGATGGAAAGACGGAAATCTTTACGGATGAAAAAGGTTATGCCTGCACCATTCCCCTTCCCTATGGAACTTATATCGTAAGGGAAACCACTACCCCTCATAATTTCAAACCTGTTGATGATTTTACGGTTGTGATCAGCGAGAACAAGTCAGAACCCCAGGTTTGGAGAGTGTTATTGGACGATGAATTTTCTGCAAAACTAAAAATCATTAAACAGGATGATGAAACCAAGAAGCCGGTCCTGGTTGCAAACACCGAGTTTAAGATTTACGACCTGGATGAAGGAAAATATGTGGAGCAGACGACCACCTATCCAAGTACCGTTACCCATAAATCTTATTTTACTGATGAAAACGGTTATCTGATCCTGCCAAGTGCCTTAAAATGTGGAAACTACCGCATTGAGGAAGTAACAGCACCGGATGGTTACATCCAGAATACCAATTATGTAGAAATTAAGGTGGACAGCAACACTGCTTACCAGATGGATTCTACAACTGGGGATGCAATCATTACGGTTGTCTATGAGAACCATCCGGCAAAAGGAAAGCTGGTAATCCACAAAACCGGTGAAACCTTAAAATCGTTCAAAAAAGATTTTACCTACGAGGAAACTTCCCTTTCTGGTGCAGAGTTTGTCATCTACGCTGCTGAGGATATTTATACCCCGGATCATCAGGTGGATGAAGCGGGCAACCGCACTGTCATTTATCCAAAAGATACCCTGATCCAGAAGGTTACCACAGATGAAAAGGGAGAGGCCATCCTAAATGATCTGCCCCTTGGCACCTACCGTGTTGTAGAAACCAAAGCACCAACCGGGTTTGTCATTAATTCGGACAGTCAGGAAATCACCTTCCTGTATAAAGACCAGAATACTTCTGTTGTGGAAGAAACCATGGAATTTTCCAATAAGCGCCAGAAGGTAGAACTTAAAGTGGTGAAAGAGGATGTCGAAACTGGTAAAAAGTTGGAAGGTGCCGAATTTGGAATTTATAACAATAATGACATTTATTCCGGCGATAAGGTAATTGTAAAGGCAGATACCCTGCTTCAGAAGGTAAAGAGTGACAAAAATGGACTGGCACAGATTACCCTGGACCTGCCGCTTGGCAAGTATTATGTGAAAGAGCTTCAGGCACCGGATGGCTATGTTTCCTCGGATGAAATCCTGGAATTTGATGCCAGCTACCAGGGACAGGATGTAAAAGTAATCAAATTAAAAGCCACCAAGAAAAACCAGCCAACCACCGTGGAAATCACAAAGGCAGATCTGACTACCGGCGTGGAACTGGACGGTGCATCCTTAATTATCCTGAATAAAAAGGGCGAAGTGGTCGATTCCTGGATTTCAGAGAAAGACAAGCCGCATGTGATTAAAGGTTTAAAGGTTGGGGAGGCCTATACTCTCCGGGAACAGATCGCGCCGTATGGCTATTTACGCACAACAGATATCACCTTTAAGATTTCCGATACCGCTGAGGTACAGAAGGTAAAGATGGAAGATGATGTGCCGATTGCCCGCCTTCTGGTAAATAAAAAAGGTGAGTTTTTAGATGATGTAACTTTGCTTGACAATGCAAAAGGTATGGTGGAACATTTCTTTAGCTATGTAACTGGAAGCCTGATGGATGTTTCCTTTAATGTGTACGCAGCTGAGGACATAAAGGCAGCAGATGGTGTCAGTGAAAACTACTATACAAAAGATCAGCTGATCGGTACCATTACAACCGACGGAACGGGTATTGCAGAGCTTGACAATCTGCCTCTTGGTAAATATTACATAATTGAAAAAGAAACCTCCTATGGATATGTATTAGATGATGAGCCAAGATACGTGGACCTTACCTACCGTGACCAGGACACTCCGGTTGTAACCTATAGTGCAGACTGGCAGAACCGTCGCCAGAAGGTGCAGGTTAATGTTCTGAAAAAAGAAAAAGACAGCGACAAGGTTCTTTCCGGAGCCATTTTTGGACTGTTTGCAGCGAAAGACATTACATCTGCAAGCGGTAAAGTCCTGATTGAGAAGGATACCATCATTGAGTTGAAGACCACAGATGAAAGCGGATGGATCCACTTTATTGCAGATCTTCCGATCCGTGCCAAGTATTACCTGAAAGAAATCTATGCACCAGACGGATATGTGCGTGCGACCGAAACCCAGGAATTTACTTTTGAGTATCAGGGTGATAAAACCACCCAGGCTGTTTATGAATTTACCTTTGAGGATGTGCAGACTTCTGTAGAGCTTTCCAAGGCAGACTTAACAGATGGAAAAGAGCTTCCAGGCGCTTCCTTACAGGTATTAGATTCCACTGGAACTGTTGTGGAAGAGTGGATTTCTACGGAAGAACCTCATATGATACGCGGCCTGTTAGTAGGGGAAACCTACATCCTGGTGGAAACCAAACCAGCAGACGGCTATACCACTGCAGAGAGCATTGAGTTTAAAGTGGAAGATACAGCCGAAGTTCAGAAGCACCAGATGCTGGATGATGTGACAAAAGTAGAAATCAGTAAGACAGACATGACAGATTCCAAGGAAGTCCCAGGTGCGAAGCTGACTATCCTGGATAAAGATGGAAAAGTAGTAGAAAGCTGGGTATCTGATAAAGATCCGCATATGGTGGAGAAACTTCCGGTTGGAACATATACCCTTCGGGAAGAACAGGCACCGGATGGGTACCTGATTGCAGAAGAGGTATCTTTTGAGGTCAAAGATACTGGGGAAATCCAGAAGGCGGAAATGAAAGATGCCCGCCCGGTTGGAAAACTGGTTCTTAAGAAAACCGATGCAGAAGATGGCTCCCCTCTTGCCGGAGCAGAGTTTGAGCTTCGGATCAAGAAATCTGGAAAAGTTGTGGCAACCCTTGTCACAGATGAAGAGGGCGTTGCTACAAGCGGAGATATTCCAATCGCTTCTTATAAAGATGGAAAGATGAAAAAAGAAATCGAGTATATCCTGGTTGAAACCAAAGCGCCGGATGGCTATGTGAGAAGCGAAAAAGAGGAATCCATTGTATTTACCTACCAGGATGATAAGACAAAAGAGATCGAGATCACAAAAGAGCTTACCAATGAGCGGATCCCGACTGGTGACTATGTAAAATCCCCGAAAACTGGGGATGATACCAATATCTGGCTGCCAATCCTTCTTCTTGTTTTATCCGTTGGAGGAATAGCCGGAATCTTCTGGTACACCAAAAAGAAAAATCACGAGGAATAAGAAAACTGGACTGTCACGTTTGTGGCGGTCCTTTTTTCTTGCAAAAACATTGGAAATGGAGGAAGTTATGAAGCAGGTAAAAGAAATGGGGATTGTAGCGGTGTGCCTTTTGCTGCTTGGCTTTGGTATCTGTATGGGAATCGGAACTTATCTTATGTACCGGGATGGAGAAGAGGAATATGACAACCTGCGGGAATACGTTGCCGTGGAAGAACCAAAAGAAAGGAAAGATGGAGAAACACCAGAGGAAAACCAGGAAGAAACGGTTACCGTGGATTTTGAAGCTCTAAAGAAAATAAATCCAGAGATCATTGCCTGGATACGGATCCCGGACACCAGGATTGATTATCCGGTTGTGCAGGGAACTGACAATGAATATTATCTGAAGCATACCTTTAAAAAGACGGAACATGTGGCAGGAAGTATTTTTCTGGATAAAGATAATAGTCCGGATTTTACCAACCGTAAAACTATTCTATACGGGCATAATATGAAAGATGGCAGCATGTTTCAGGGGCTGCATAAATATGAAAGTGAATCGTATTTACAGGAGCATAATAAGGTATATCTGTATTTACCAGATGGGGAAGCCTTAACCTATACCGTCATAAAATGTGGCTATGTAAAAGCGGATAGTGATACCTTCTGGCTGGGAGAACAGGTGGAGACCAGGACACTTTTGTTATCCACCTGCGGCTCTGATTCTTCAAAACGGCTAGTGCTTTTTTGTGAACTGCCAGAGAAAGGTGAAGAGTCAGAGACAAATGGTGAGGATATAAGTATAGAAGTCTTTTAATTGCAGGAAGTTAAAATGCCATCTTTGATAGCAAAATTATCAAAGATGGCATTGTTTAGAAAGTGAAACTTAATTCGAGTTATTATGGCGTTTCCATATTTGCAGAAAAGGAAGTTATGGTCTCTGATTGCTTTGTGTGAAATTTTAACTGATTTTCAATATCACGTCCAGCGTACATTACTCTAAGAATTGTTACGACTTTCTTATTGGAATCAGGAATATAAAATATCACATAATTATCTACAGGTAATACACGAAGTCCACGACTTTTCCATGGTTCATTTTCATATTTTCGATACCGTTCTGGCATAATATCCAGACTTAAAATCTGTTCTTCAAGACGATCAAGCTGTCCGCTTGCATTTTCAGGGGATTGCAATTCAAATGCAATATATTCAAAAATCCCTCTTAAATCGTTGTCAGCCTGTTCAGATAATTCAACCTCATAGATCATATGCCATAATCATTGCGGATATCTGCAAAGGCTTTTTTCGCATTTTTAGCCCGTCCAGCTTGCATATCCGAATATCCTTTCTCCAATTCTTCATTGAATTCTGTTTCAGATAATGTATGAATGTCAACTGGTCTTGAAGATGGTAATTTCACTTCAAATGGAAGTCCCCTCTGTAAAATAATCTGTTTATAAAACATATTAATAGCACTGGAAGCTGGAATTCCAAGCGTAGACAAAATGTTTTCTGCTTTTTCTTTTACATCTGGTTCGATTCGTGCATATAAATTTGCTGATTTTGCAGCCATATAGATCCGCTCCTTTCAAGAGAAATAAGATATCTATAGTTATTATACACAAATGTCAGTACAATAGCAATACAATCTTGGGATTGAATCAGGTATAAATGGTGAATAGCTACTGTTCTGGAGACGATAAGATATATAGCAGAATATCTTCTTGACTATGATATATATCGCGATATGTACTAAACATAGAAAAGGAGCTTTGCTATGATGACAGCAAAATTGTTTGAAGATGCAGTGCAGAGTGCAACGGTGGAATCTGTTCATGCAGATTATATCATTACAAGAAATTTGAAAGATTTTACCAAAAGTAAAGTTATGGCATTTACACCAACCGAACTTTGGGCAAGAATTTGACTCTTGTGGTAAAAATGAAAAACATATTGTTTATAACACAAAATACAGAAAATGAATTATAACACAAAATACAGAAAATGAATTGTTGACGCATACTATATCTTGTGTTATTATGATTTTGAGATTTGTATTTGTGCCTGTAAAACAGGTAAAAAAATTTGGTTTCGGAGAAGCCCGAAAGAAAAATATGAGGAACATGGTTCCTGCCTTTTGTGAGAAATTAGGTCATTTAGAATGAAACGTTCTAAGTGGCCTTTTTTTATTGCAAAAAAACAAATACGAATCAACATCTTGAAAGGAGGAAAAATAAAAAATCCAAAAGAAAGGAGATCGGAAGAACTGGTAAAAGAAGGAAAATGATAACGGACATTTGGGATTCATTCTGAATGTTTTTTGTTATCGAATCAAAAACAACAAGGAGTGTGCACATGAATAAGTCTATATTTATCGGACGGATGGCAACGGATCCAAAGGTGATGTCTTCAGCGGGAAAAAAGACAGTCGCGTATTTTCGGATTGCGGTTGAGCGAAATTTCAAGCAGGAAGGAGCTCCGAATGCTGATTACTTTAGCTGTGTCACATTTGGGGAAAGAGCTGAGTTTGTAGCAAAGTATTTTTATAAGGGCAAAAAAATCGCTTTAGAGGGCGAGATGCATAATGATAACTATACAGGTAATAGTGGCGAAAAAGTATATGGTATGAGACTGCTTGTAAACGACATTGAGTTTGTAGACAGTAAGGACGAAAGTGAAAATGTGAGCCAGAACGGACGTACCAATCGGAATTCCTCACAGCCCTCACGAAATAGTGGATCAAATTCCAATGGACGATCCAGCCAGAATCCAGGAAATTCCTATCAAAATTCGCCATACTACAAAAACACGAACCAGGGGAAAACAAACCGTACAGGAAGTAAACCACAAAGAGCCCAGTCTTCACGCCAGACTTCACAAAACCGCTACAACGTAGACGAGAAATTTATGAATATGGGAAATGAAGAGATGGGAGATTTTTGCTGATAACAAAGGAGAAAAAATGGAACGAGTAAAAAAATGGTGCCAGGCACACCAAAAAGCCTGCCTGATAACTGGAATTATAGGAATGCTTCTGTCACCCTTTTTATGGCCGCTGTTTTTAGCAGTGATTGTACAGAGTCTGACACTGGGGCTTCCAATTGCAGCAGGTATCTATTGTTACAAATATCTAAATGAAAAAAAGGAGAATCCGAATGAGAATGATGAACAAAAACACAGCCACCCTGAAACCAAGAAACCAGCTCCCGGTAAAGTACGCGGTCATGCTGAAGCGCCCGGTGGCGTTCAAAAGAGTCCGGATGAAACGCGGTCAGAACCGGTAAAACAGAGGAGAAAGCAAGGAAGAAAACAGGGAAGAAAAAGAGGTGTTTCCGGAGGTGATGGACCAAAATGAAATGTAAAGCAGTCCGGTGTATCTATTACAATGCAGGAAATGGATACACCGTTGCCTCCTATGTAACGGAAGAAACACTTCCCAAGGAAGTAAGCAGCCAGAAAAATGGCAGATATGGCATGTTTATGGCAATTGGAAATGAGCTTCCGACTGAGGATGGCCTTGAAGTAGAACTGAACGGAACCTGGAAAGACGGAAAATTTGGAATGCAGTATAAGGTTTCTTCTTTTCAGATTGCATTACCCACGAGCACAGAAGGAATCAAGGTATACCTGGCCTCTGACCTTATTAAGGGAATCGGGCCAGTACTTGCCGAGCGGATTGTAGACCGTTACCAGGAAAATACGTTTGAAGTTCTTGAAAAAAATCCTGAGAAGTTACTGGAAATCAAAGGCATTACCCGAAAAAAGCTCTCAGAGATTCTGGAAGGATACCGTGGCAGCGAGACTTTGCGGCAGTTAATTGTGACCTTATCTCCCTTTGGGGTGACACCAAGGAAGGTGGCGCAGATCCAGGAACACTTTGGAAATGCAGCCCCACTCATTATTCAGAACACGCCATTTCGTTTGTGCGAGATTCCTGGGTTTGGATTTCTAACGGTGGATCCGATTGCGGTAAAAGCAAAGAATTTTAAGCCAGATGAGCCTATGCGGATTAAAGCAGCGATTCTTCATATTATGTCGGAAGCAGAAGGCGAAGGCCATCTATACCTGACTTGTGAGGAAATCTTAAAGCGGACAGCCCTGCTTTTAAATCATAAAAAGGAAACCGGACTGGTGCCAGAAAGAGCCATCCGGGATGCCGGAAATGAAATGATCCGTAAGGATGGTACCCTGGTGTGTAGTGATGGCGGATTTTATTTAAAGAATAGTTTTCGTGCAGAGCTTGGAGCGGCCGCTTCCTTAGTCAAACTGATCCTGCGAGGTGGGACGCAAAGTTATCAGGTGGACTCCATTATAAGCAGCATTCAGAAAAAAGAGAAGATTCTACTAAATGCCAGGCAAAAAGAAGGAATTTTAAAAGCATTTCAATATCCGGTTACCATCATTACCGGAGGACCTGGACGTGGAAAGACGACAGATATCAGCTTTATCATTGAGGTAGAGAAAATTCTTCATAAGAACGCGGAGATACTGTTATGTGCTCCAACTGGTCGTGCCAGACGAAGGATGAGTGACTGTACTGCCTGCCCCGCCCTGACGATTCATAAAGCAATTGGGTTAAAAGGAGAAGCGGGTGAGGAAGAATGGGACGAAGAGAGTATGCTGGAGGCATCTCTTATCATTGTGGATGAGTGCAGTATGATCGACATGCCACTTATGGATAAGTTTTTGTCTCGGGTTCCTATTGGAACCCGCCTGGTATTCTTAGGCGATAAAGACCAGCTGGAATCAGTGGGACCGGGAAACGTATTTAAAGAGATGATCGAATCTGGTGTGATCCCAGTTACGATACTAACAGAGAGCTTCCGGCAGGAAGGAAAATCCACAATTATTCAGAATGCGGATAAGATAAACGAAAGGAAAACCAATCTGGTTTTTGATGATACATTCCAGTTTTATCCGGCAAAAGATGATGAAGAAGCTGCTGAAATTATCCAGAAACTCTACCGGGAAGAACTTCAAAAAAACGAAAACCGGGTAGAAGGGGTTCAGGTGCTCTCCCCGCTTCGAAAGGATACGAAGGTAGGTGCAGATGCATTAAATCCTGTCCTTCGGGATATCGTGAATCCGAAGCGGTATGGTTATCCGGAAATTAAGAATGGATCGACTACATATCGGGAGCGAGATCTCGTTATTCAGCTGAAAAATGAGGAAGATGTGGCAAACGGTGACGTTGGAGAAGTCCTAAATATCTATAAAGCAGACGGGAAAAGCAGGATGCGTGTAGATTTTGGGGATGGAAAAATCATGGAATATACCGAAGGGGATATATGGCCGCTAAATCTGGCTTATTGTATCACAGTCCATAAGGCACAGGGTTCGGAATATCCAGTAGTGATCCTGCCGATGCTCACCTGTTTTTATCGGATGCTGCGGAAAAATCTTTTCTATACCGCAGTCACAAGAGCAAGGCGTGGGGTGAAAATAGTAGGAAGTAAAAAGGCAATGGTAATCGCAATCAATAACGATACGGTGAGCAAACGAAATACCATGTTTGGTTACCGGATCAAAAAGATTTACAAAGCCTACCTGGAACAGGAAAAGAAATCAGCATAACAAAGATCAGCAGGATATGAGACGCGAAATGCTCATACCCTGCTTTTCCATATGGAGGAATCAAAATGCCAGAAATCTGTTTTTATGAACCATGGACCTATCAATTGGCATTGCCGGAAAAAATTGAGGCATATTTAAAGTTTGCAAAGAAAAAAAGAATCAGCTATGAAGCGGAAGACTGCTCCAGATATAATACGCGGACAAATGGAAAATCTGCCAAGCTTCATCCGCCCACTTTGGCTGCTATTTTTAAGCTTTTTGGAATGAAAGAGAAAGAAGAAGGTGCTGCCGGAATTCAGCTGGCAGAAAAGTCTGTTCGTTATTTTTGCCTGGAGTACCCGGTGGAGCAGGAACTTTGTGTCATGACGTACAATTATCAAAACGGAAGATTCTGTGGAATTAGAAAGAAAAAGGATCCCGCAGGAGAAACAACAAAGATGCCTGGCGTTTTAAAGGGAAAATCTACCGGGGAAGAGTATCTTGCAATGCTTGTCTATGCAAGTATAGTTCCCGAAAGCCAGTATTACGACGATGAGTTTCATACCTGCTTTGACGAACTGAAACGTGCTGTAAAAGCAGGACTGGCGGGGCAGGCACTTAAAATGTCCTTTCGCTGCTGCGATAACCTGTATCTGCGGATGACTGCCACAACGGAGGACGCCATTTCTTTTGACCGGAACCAGTTTGCGGAAGGAAAACTGAAGGATAGTTTTCATCCCTTTGACCTTAACTCCGGAATTTATGCGCCAAATGCCTGTATAATTGGTACTTTTAAGGTGCTGGGAGTAAAAGGGAGGAAGAAAGGTGCTGCTATTTCGGAGTTAAAGATGGAGTATGCAGGACATTTTAACTGCCAGCATAGTGAAAAAGAGAGGATCCCCACGCTTCCAGAGGATTACATTGTGAGCCAGGAGGTGGAAGAAATCCTGGAAATGGTCGTTCATACCCCGGCAAGGCTTTTTATGATGACGGGGGAAGCTGGAACTGGAAAAACCACAGATGCCAGGATGATCGCACAGATATTAGGCCTTCCCTATTATGTATTTACCTGTGGCCCTGGTACAGATGAGCTGGAGCTTCTTGCAAGTACGGTACCAAACATGGGAACGAAAAAGAAAACGCTTCCAGTGCTTCCAGCCTTTTACGACCTTCAGATGGATCCAGCTTCCGCACTTTGTGTACTTAGCGGAACCTATGAAGAGGGCATTTCAGAAGAAGCTGCATTTGAAAAACTTTTGCGCCTTGCTTATGAAAAAGGATATGAAAGTGCAAGGGCAGAGAAGGATTTTTTGTTGCGGGAATCAGAGATCATAAAAGCGTGCCGTCTTCCTTCCGTTTTGGAAATTCAGGAGCCGTCCATGATTGAAAAACCAGGGACGCTTACAAGACTGAACTCTCTTTTTGATGATGGAGCGGTGACAGATCTGATTAATGGGGAAAAAATAAAGAGAAATAAAGATACCATTGTGATTATGACTACAAACCTGGATTATGTGGGCTGCGGAAATTTTAACCAGTCGGTCTTATCCCGTATGAGCCTGATCCAGCCCAAGCAAAATCTCACAGAAGAGGAAATGAAGCGGCGGGTTATTGCACGTACCGGATATGGGGATGAGAAATTCTTAAACTTTATGGTTTCGGCCATTCAAAAAATCCATGCTTATCTGAAGGAAGAAGATCTTCAGGATGGTGTGTGCGGCTATCGGGAACTGGAAAACTGGGTGCGTACCTTTCAGGCAATTAAAGATGTCAGGCGCGCGGCACAGGTTGCGGTTATCAGTAAAGCCACAATGGATCCGGAGGAACAGGAACATCTGATGAAGACCTATGTGGAACCGTATTGTTAGAAACGGGAGAATCGAAATGAAGGATACTTATAGAGAGCGGATCAAGGAAGAACAAAAAAAGTTAAGCCCCAGTCAGGTCTTTTTTTCAGAAGGTTACCGGAAACTTTTTCGGGACCTTGCAAATGAAGTGGCAGGGGAAAAGCTGGAGCAGCTGCTTTTGTACCAGAGTACAGAAGACGGACTGGCAGGCTGGAATGATGGGAAACGAATCGGCATCAACATTGGCAATCTCATCACAGGCAGCTTTTTAGAACTGGAACAAAAAAGTGACAGCCTGATCGGGATATTAGGACATGAATGCGGCCATGCCAGATTTACGGATTCTGCACTTCGGAAAGTCTATGTGCAGAATATGCTGGCAGGTGTCTGGTATCCGGATGCACCAGAGCCGGAAAACGAGGACGAAGAAAAAGCCCTGAATGAGATGGATACCTGTCTGGCCGGGAAAAATCCAGTGGTGGTTCCCCTTCTGACAGAATGTGCGTCTTATATCAGCAACCTTTTAAATGATGTGTACATAGAGGAAAAGATGTGCAGCCTGTTTCCTGGAAGTATCAAAAAAGGAATTCTGATCAACCGGAGACGAAACGTGGAATGGATTCCCCCGTTAAAAGAACTGCTAGAGGGAAATTCAGATCCGGTTTCTGTTTTTTTAAAGGTACTTGTACAGTATGCCCTCCGGGGATATGCCAATTCCTGGAATATGGAAAGCTGTGAGATGCTGGATACCTTAAATGAAGTGAAGCAGTTTGTGGATCTGTCGGTGACAGCGGACAGTGATCTGATCCGTTACCAGGCCACCAACCAGATTCTGCTTAAGATGTGGAAGTATTTTCGGAATCTTTTGGAAGAACTGAAGCAGGAATGCAAGGAACCAGAAGAAAACGAGGAAGAGCCACCGCAGGAGGAAGAACCGTCGGAAGCAGAAATGTCTCAGGAAGAACCGTCGGAAAAAGAACCGGCAGAAGTGGACGAGCCACCGGAGGAACCGTCGCAGAAAGAACCACCGCAGGAAGAACCGGCAGAAGAAAAATCAGCAGGGGAAGAAAATTCTACAGAGGAAGATAGAAAAGAGGCATCCCAGGGAAATGGAAAATCCATGGGAGAAGAGGAAGAAGAATCCTCCACAGAAGAAACGGAATCCAAAGGGGAAGAAGAACCTGTAAAAAAAAGTGATACTTCTGGAGATAACAACCGGGAAGCTTCTAAGCAGACCGGGGAGGAGTCTCCAAATTCTTCAGAGAAGGAAAATAAATCAGAAACGGTATCTGAGAAAGCTTCTTCAGAAGAGAAATCTAAGGAAGCTGTAGGCGGTAAAGAAGGTCCAAAAGATTTTTCTTCGGATTCCTCCGATGAGGATCTTCCGACAGATGTATCCGGAAATGGAAAGGACGAGGCGAAAACCGGGAAACAAACAGAAGAACTGACGGAAGAACAACTAAAAAAGCTGGAGGCAGCTATGGGGGAGTATCTAAAAGAACTGACCGAAGATCTTCCCAAATTTATTCAGGAATCGGAAGTGGATGAGACTGCCTTACCGGAACTTGAAAATGCCACGGTGGTCCAGGTTTCGAAAGAGGATAAGGAAGAACGGGAAGGCGCAGATGAAAAATCTGACCTGATACTGCAAAAAATCCTTTTGGATTTAGTATCAGAAACCGTGGATCAGGATATGGGAGTAGAAGCCCAAAACCGTCTGCAGGAGGAACTGGATGGGATGGAATTTGAAGCAGCCCATAACATGGTAAAAAAAGAGGTTCTGTATAAGAACACCTTCACAGAAACAGAAAAAAGCTGGCTGTCTGCATATGAAGCTTCGGCAAGAAAGGTAGAAAAAAGGCTTCGGACCAGGCTTCTTCCAATCCTGGAAAACCAGAAGGAACGGACGGAACGTCGGATGTATCTTGGAAAAAAGCTGGATATGCGTGCCATTGCAGATCCAGGCGGTGCCGTATATAAGCGGACATTTCCAGGAAAGAAAACAGATGCGGTGGTCTGCGTGTTGGTAGATAATTCTGGCTCCATGATAGGTCATCGTATAGAAGCAGCCAAGGTAGCAGCCCTCACCTTATACGATTTTTGCAGGAAAGCCGGAATCCCCATTCTGGTTTACGGGCACCATACGGATGGTTACGATCATCGTGATCCAAGTGAGGAAACCGTTTATTTTCACAGTTATGCAGAGTTCGAGGAAGACAGAAACGACCGTTTGCGGATCATCACTATGGAAAACGATGGCAGTAACCGGGACGGGGCAGCCCTTCTATTTATGGCAAATAAGCTTTTAAAACGTCCGGAAAAACAAAAACTGTTGTTCCTTATCAGTGACGGACTGCCAAATGCAACCCGTTATTTTGGAAGCTATGCCACAGCAGACTTAAAAAAGATTAAGGAAAAACTTGGAAAGAAAGGAATTTTGTTTCAGGCAGCAGCGATTGGCTGGGATAAAGAAGCTATCCGGAAGATTTATGGAAATGCCTATCTTGATATATCAAGCTTAGAGCAGCTTCCCATCCGACTGACAAAGCAGCTGGCAAAATTACTTCGAAGAGTAAACTAAAAGGAGGAGCATGATGCAGCATAAAAAAAGAAAAAAGATTTATTCCGAACAGTTGTTACAGATCCATGAGGATTCAAAAAAGATACATCCGGGAAAGGAAATCTACGCAACCGGGTATGTGATCGAGCTGAAAAAAGATTGTTATTTTGCAGGCTTTCAGGATGGAAAAATTCTGTGCCGCTCATTTGAGTATGCCCGTTATTTTTCTAACACCCACAGTGCGGAACAGTTTGTAAAAGAATATCTTGGATATGCAGGATTAAGATGCAATCTTTGCAAGGTGGCCTGGGGGCTTGCCGTTCACGGATTAGAGCCCGGATGGAAGGAAAACCTGAAGCCCTATAAAAACCAGGGGCAGATCCTTCAGTTCTCGTCTTATCACGATGGCGTAAAATATCAAAAAGAAAACCATCTGGAACAGACAACCTATGTTCTGCCTCTTGTGGACAGGGAAAAAGAACTTTATATTGCAGCGTAACTTTTTGGGGGACAAGTCGTCCCCCTTAATTAATAGGAAGAAATAATTTTAAATGGAGGCAATAACATGACCGTAAGGAAAGCTGGAAAAGGAATCGTAAGAAGCGGAGGCGGAACTTACCAGATTGGATATACCGACCTGTATGGAATGGAACAGGAAACGGAACTTAGTGCATTCGGGATGAAGGATCTGGAAGAATTGTGGAGTTCCTTGTGCCCGGAATTTGAATGCCGAAAAAACAGTATCCGCTATATAGAAAGAGCGTGAAAAGAATAAGGTAGGACTTTGTACCTGCAGAAATGGAGTGAAAAATATGGGAATGTATCATAAAAATCACCTGGTGGGACCTGGATTTAAAAGAATGGCAAAACGCCAGACTTCAAAAGGCATGAGAAGGGCAGCGAAAAAAAGCTGTCAGGAACTTTTTGAGGACAGTATTACACTGACCAGAAAAAGCCATAACCTGCATGGAATTGATGCATTTAAGTTTAGTTGAAAAAGGAGAGGCAAAGAATGGAATGGAACATCTATAAAGACTGGCTGGATCCCGTCTTGTACCGGCAGATGGTATCCATGATCTATCAGCTGTCCTCAAATGCGGACAAAGAAGCATTTTTAAAACAGGAGAGAGAAAACAGCCTGTTTTATGGAATCTGTGAGCACAGCATGGAGGAAGAATATAATCTTCACTATCCCGGAGAAGTATTAGAGCGTATGAAAGAGCGGAGAACCATGACAAAACCGGTTTACCGGGCTCTTGGGCTTGCGCTTGCAGGGACATCCTGCATTCAGGAGACCTGTATGTTTAATGGTACCCAAAAAAGCGGCTTCTGGAAACAGTTTGGCAAGGTACTTGGAGAAAAGGATTTGTGTTACCTTGCAGTCCGGTGTCTGCTTGCAACAAAAGATCGCAAGCTCTGGGTGGATGCCCTGCACCAGTATCCATATGAAAAAGTGGAGGAAATGATCTTTATCCTTTCCGTTTTTCCAGAGTCGGATACGTTATGGCAGAAATTAAAGGGAAAGATCGCGGCCTGCTTTGGAAGGGAACGCAGGCTGTCTGTTTACGAAGACTGGCATTTTTATGCCTGGATTGCCATGAAATATGAGAAACGGCTGAAAAATGACCGGACCAAAGAAACTGCGGTGTTAAAACAGGTGGTAAAACTTTCCCAGACAAATGCGGCGAATGCAAACGGGGCGTTGGAGGAACAGCTTATAAAAAATGGATATCAAAAAGAAGAGGTCATTTTTTTAAATGGCATATTGACAGGGGCACGAAGATACCTGGATCCGAACTCATTGACCGCGGAGAAGATTGCAGTAAGGGTATTGAAAACCTTTCTGCCAGGAGAAAAGATGTATCCAGATGTGGTGTATGAGTTATGTGAAACTCTTTTAAGAAAATACGACTGTTTTCCAGTGCGCCTTGGTGGACAGGAAAAAATCCAAAATTGCCTGTATGGAATGAAGGTGGAAAATGTCCGGACTTTTTTAACGCTGTTTCCTTTTCGAAAAAATGGGATGAAAGAGTGGCATTATATTAATTTAAACCAGGAAAAATGGCACTGCCTGGTGGCACAGATTAAGGAGGAAGAGTTTGAAAAGTGCGTAAATGACACCCTGCGAAATGGGACATTTGAAAAACCAGAGCTGGAATCCTATCTTGCAGCCTATCAAAAGCTGACCGGACGGGAGTATGTGGAAATCTTCTGGAAGAAAATAGATTACGATCTTCGTCATGTCTTTCATCTGTTAAGCGAAAATGAGATCCTGGATGCCGTCGGTCTTATGAAACAATTTTTAAAGGAATACCGGGAAATGAGAAACAAAGAACCGGATCAGGATGCTTTTGAACCGATCCCTTTTATCGGAGAGGCTGATACCGGGGAGAATCAGACCGGGGAGGCAGAAAAAGTATTTGGGGAGAAATGGGATAGCATGTTGTATTACCTGAAAGCAGATATGGAAGATATAAATACCATGACCAGTTTTTCCATGTTAAAGCTCGTCATTACCCAAATTGGAATAGAGGGAATCCCAGGAATTCTGGAACCATGGAGCATGCTTCAGAGATCCTTTTCGTTGTATCCGTATGGAATTAGTCGTGGAGAATGCGAGATCTGCCGCCCGCTGTTGGAAAGAGGTGTACATCAGGAATTATTTATGTGGATCGAGGAACATCTGTTTTTAACAGATGTTGGAAACTACATCAGCTTTTTGAGGAGCATCCTGTTAAAAGACAGTACAGGACTTTGGATGGAACCAAAGGAAGCTATGCAGATGGCAAAAGAAATCCTTCCCTATCTGGAGGACAGTAGTGGGAAAGAAACGCTGCGAAGAAAATACATGTCAGAGGAAGAGCTGCGAAGCCTTGAAAGGGAAAAGGAGTGGAAACAGGTGCAGGAAACAAGGATGAGAAAGCTGGAAGAGGAAAAGAAAATCAAAAAGGAATTTAATCTTCTGCTTCGGAAAAATAAGGGGACAAATCAGCTTTTCGAACAGATCTATAACTTTTATTACTATGGAAGATATACGGAAAATTCCTTACGTGCCAGGATCATTCTTTCCTATATGCGGGATTATCTGGACAGAAGAGGAAAAATTGTAACCAGCAAAGAGGAAATAAAATATCTGTTGTTGCTGTTTCAGAACCTGTATAAAAATGAACAGATAGCGTTAGAGGGCATCAGGCAGATGATAGATTTGATGGAGGTTGCATAATGATAGAAGTGATAAAAAGACATTTAGCGGAACGAAATATGCTAAAAACGGCGGGCCTGTCTCTTTGTTACCTGGCAAAAAAGGGAGAAGAAAAATGTGTACGGGCAGCAGAAGCCATCATTCAAAATGAAGTTATGGATGTGATCCCGTTCTTGGGGGAACAGGTATGTTTGTACATGATGGAAGATCCGGAAACGATTACCTATCTTGGAATCCTGAAAAAAGAGGGATGTGAGCTGAATGCATACCGGTTCCAGCGGATCCTATTGGATGCGGGGACAGATAAAGTTTCGGATTTTTCTTATGAACAGGTAAAAGCCGTGTATTTTGATCCGCTGGTAACCGATGGAACCGCTTATTCTTATATGAAATATTATGGAGAGCAGAATGTAAGCAAAGAAGAAAAAGAACAGCTGGTAAAAAGTATTGCCATGTGTATGGAGGTGCTGGACTTTGAGAAGGCAGGGGAAAAAGACCATATGCTGCTTGTGAATCCGGTATTCTCATCAGAGCTGCTGCTTGATCTATTGGAAAATGTAAACAACCTTAAAATTCTTCAAGATCAAGGTTTGATGGAGCTTGTCAATACGCTTGCCGGGTATGAAGCTGAGATCCAGTCTCTAAATCAGAAACAGTTCGATCAGATGAAGGAAAGACCTGTTGAGATACTGGAAAAGTTAAGGATTGTGACCGGGTACATTCCAAAAGACAAGCTGACGGATGGATTAAACTTATGGCTGTGGAACGAAGCTCTGTATGAGGATCTTTGTAAGCTGGAACGGGCATTTACAGATGGTGCGGATCCGGCGGAGGTATTTTCTAGCAAAGTGTCCTATGTGAATACCCTGTACCAGAATCCCTTATCTAAAATTTCTCTGTCCAGTTTAAGTGTAGAAAAATCAGAACTTCTATTATATGCCATCACACAGAAAAAGAAGGCATTCTTAAATCTCATCAATGAGGAACCGGAACTTTTTTATGATCTTCTAAATGCTTCCATGCTGTTAAAGAAAGAGATGTACCAGGAGTATATAAACTTAAATACCCTCAACCGGAAAAATTTAAAAGATAGTGCGGATCTGATTTTATCGAATGACAGATTCGAACTTTTGGCAAAGCGGGAGCATACATTTGAAGAGTTAAAGCTTCTTTGTACTGCAAAAGAGGCGTTGATCCGTTTGTATGAACAGCTGACCTGCAAATGTGATGAAAGACTCATGGTTCTTCGGGAACTGATAAAACGGGAGTGTGTGCCGTATTCCTTTTGGAAAGGACAGATAGAACCACTTGCAGCTGCATTATCCAAAAAGCCGTTATCCAGATGGATCCGGGAGGACTTTCGGAACATTTCGGATTTAAGCTACGGAACGGCACTGTGGCTTCTTGTTTACCGGGAGCAGCTAAAAGGCATGGAAAAAGAGATCACCATGGAACAACAGGCCCTCTATCTGTTAAAAGATCTGGTACTGGTAAAAGAGTGTGATTCGTTAAGTGAATTAAAAGAAAAGCTGATCTTAGGGGATGTTTCCTGGAGGCTGCTAAAAGAAAAACTGTCGTTTTCAGAAGAATTTGTACAAAATAATGCTGCTCGGATTGGCAACTTTCTATTTGTAGGTGGGGCTGAGATCATGGAAACTTTTCTGGAACGGCAGCCCTCCAAAATCGAAGAGATCCGGAGACTGGTTACAGCAGAGCTTCTTGGAAAATTTGACGAACTGAAATATCCATCTGGGGATCTCATGCGTGAGATTGATTTTGAGGTATCCGAAGAAGCGGAAAAAGAATGGAAAAAAGACAGGACTTTTACTAGAGGAAACCTGGTATTAAAAGAGGAAACCGGTCTTCTTCCAGTCATGCAGATTGGAGAGATTCCAAGCTATTCCTGCCTCTCCTACCGTTCAGGGTTAAACAGCGATTGCCTGTTATCCTGCTTTGATTCGAATAAAAAGTTTTTCTTTATCCGAAAAAATGGACAGGTGGTATTTCGGACCATGATACGATTGACAAAGGGATCCTATGTGGGTGACAGAATGCGAAAAAAGATTCAGTTTGCAGATCTGGCAGAACCTGGGGAACCAAAAGAGGAGGAAGGGGAGGAACTGGTATTGTTCTTGGAGCGCTATTACGAGAAGAATCTGACAAATGAGGAAATGGACCAGGCAATATACCTTGCATTTGTGGCTGCAAAAGAAAAAGCCAAAAAGCTGGGAGCCAGGTTGGTTCTTAGCTGCTATTACCAGGATGATGTGAAAACGAAGGAATATATAAAAAGCAATTATTATTTATATATTTCCAAATCCAAAAACGGCAGCCAGTACCTGGATAGCCTATACGGGGAAGCGTCTGTTTCTGCTTCTGGAGACTATAGCAGCAATATTTTTTTGCTGGAAAATAAAGAACAGGAGGTAGCAGCGTGAGCGTGCAGAAGCTAAGAAAAGAAAGGGCAAAGAAGTTAAGATATAAAAAGCCCATTGCAAAAGGGCTGAATTGTCAGGATATTTTAAATAACTTGTATGAAATGTACGAGGAATGTACAAATGTCATTTGGTTTATGGATAACGATCAAGAAACCCTTTTAGAGTCCTTGAATGATGATGAAGCGGAGGCAGAGGAATTTAAAATTGCGTTTTGTAGCTTGCAGGCAGACTGTGACCAGATGATGGAGGATCTTCAGGAAGAGTGGATTCCTAAGTGTTTTGATTTGTTTTTCGTTGCGGCAAAAGCGGGGGATTATCTTGGTTATGATTCCTACGAGCAGGATTATTTTGGAATCCGTGGAAACGAGGCCTGGGTTGAAGATGAGGCAAAAGAAAAGTTAATGCGGCTTACCAAGACTGAATTGATCGCAGCAATGCGTCAGTGCTTTAAGGCTTATCAGTCCTATGTTGGGCTTCAGTATCGGTATGACAACTTGACTGCGGCAATGGCGTTTATAAAAGGGGAGCATACGGACTACCTGGGGATTATAAAGAAAATCGAAGACCTGTATGAGGCTGCCAGTAAAGAACAAGGAGATTATGCGAAATATACACAAGCCTGGCGGGAGTTTGACCGCTTCGCAAAGGAAATCCCAAATGAAGTATGGATATTCTAAGAAAAGATGAGTGAGGAAGTGTGTATGGCAAGGGCATTGTATGATTTATGTAGAAAGGACGGAACGGTGATGGTTTATTCCATCACCGGACCGGAAGTGGCAGCAGCAATCGGCTGTAAGCTGCAGGATGTTTATAATTCTGCGTGTTATGGACAATTGATCCAGCACATCTATTATGCGGAAGTGATTGACCGTCCGCTTAGCAGGAGAAAGGATATTACCCTCTTAACGGAGTATGACCGTGTCCGCAAGGAATTTCTAAAGAGACACAAAAACAGAAGAAAATTGTTTGTTAAATAGGAGAAAGTAAGGGACTGGAAACAGTCCCTTACAAAAATACTGAGAATTGTGACGTGAAGCGTGTTGTTGGGAATGGCAACTCTTTTTGAAAATCGATCGGGTATTTTATGCATTGGTTTTGACAAAAAATATATTTTACAGTACTGTGATAGAAAAAGGAGTATTGGAAATGAAGCTACAGGATAGATTGGAACAATATTTAGAATATTGCATTTACAGAAAAGAACTGGACTCAAAAACGGTAAAAGCGTACCGGATCGACTTGAATCAGTTCTTTTCTTTTGTATGCTGTGATGTGCCAGAAAAAGAAACGATTGAGCGGTATATTACGGAGCTACATAAAAAATATAAGCAGAAAACGGTGAAAAGAAAAATTGCATCGGTAAAAGCCTTTTATAGTTACCTGGAAGAAGAGGAACTGTTAAAACAGAATCCGTTTCGAAAAATAAAAGTTAAATTTAAAGAAACAATAGTTCTGCCTCGGATTATCCCAAGAGATGAGATAGAGCAGCTCTTAAATTATATGTATACTTACCTGAATGGTCTTTCTGGCATTGGATATAAATATGGTTTGCGTGATGTAGCGGTTGTAGAGCTGTTTTTTGCCACTGGAGCCAGAGTATATGAAATATCGAATATTCGAAATGAGAGTATGGATTTGAATTCCGGACGAATAAGAATTATGGGAAAGGGAGGAAAAGAGCGGTATATCCAAATCAGCAATAAAACTGTTATAGAAATTCTGCGGAAATACTATGTAGAAAATGAGAGGGAAATAAAGAAGTGTGGATATTTTTTTGTGAATAATAGAGGAAACAGATACACAGAACAATCTATTCGTTTTATGTTAAAGAAATACACGAAGAATGCTGGGATTGAATCAAAAATTACACCCCACATGTTCCGACATTCCTTTGCTACATATTTGATTGAGGAAGGCGTAGACGTGAGCTGTGTGCAGCAGATTTTGGGGCATTCATCAATAAAAACAACTCAGATCTATATTCACGTAGCAGCCAAAAAGCAAGCGGATATTTTGCGAGAACGACATCCGAGAAATAATATGAAAATTATGGATGCTGCGTGATATTAATATTTAGAATATTGGAGCAGTAGGCCAGCTGAAAGCAGGTGGTCTTTTTTATGTGCATAAATGTGAAATGCTGGAAATCATGTAATAGCATTTCTCAAAAAATAATTATATAGTATTAAAATATGGAAAATTTGTATGAAATTTGATATAATCTTTGTAGATAATTCTTAATTATCTGCTATAATTAATTAAGAGAGGGCTCATATGAAAAAAATGAATTCATCAACAAAACAATTGATTCTGTTGATATTTAATTCGGTTTTGACTATTGCAACTTTTGTAATAACTTATTATATCGATCCATTAAAATACACTTCGCAATCATCATTAGCAGCTGTGCCAGCATTTTTACTTTCTATAATTGTGTTGATTATT
>ERZ772854.673-NODE-673-length-39228-cov-7.783678_pt1 | contig 39228 bp, 32 predicted proteins | sample MGYA00580844_ERZ772854 | MGnify/ENA primary metagenome ERZ772854 (study PRJEB29015, sample SAMEA2737727) | human gut metagenome | biome: human gut; feature: human-associated habitat; material: faeces | place: China | collected 2012 ...
AGCGAGATTATGCGTAGGCAATGGGATAATTACCGAAAAGATTTCGACTACGCTTCCACCATCAGCTTTGATGAAGTGTGTGATGCAGTTGCTTCTACAATGGACACCCTAATAACAAACAATTTTTTTAATTAAGCTATGCAGTCGGCAGACTTTCTGTCGGCTGTTTTCTTTTATCTGAAAGTGGGTGAAAACTTGAATCAAAACTGGATCGTCGAAAATCTGAACAACGCCTTTTCTACATGGAATGGAAAGCTGGGCGAGTTATGGGGGCTGGTGACAACCGGCCCCCAAACTTTTAAGGGCGGCGCAGTGTGGAGCGTGATGCAGACACTGCACAATGGTATGGTTGGCATTGGCTATGCACTGGTCGTGCTGTTCTTTGCTATATCGCTATGCAAAAACACAATGAATTTTCACGAGTTAAAACGCCCCGAAGCTGCAATCCATTACTTTCTCCGCTTTGTGGCGGCAAAAGCGCTTGTGGGATACGGCATGGACATTATGCTGAATGTGTTTTCGATCTGTAACGGCATCGTCACAGATATGGCCGACAGCATGGGCGGTATCTCAGAAGCTATGGTGTCGCTGCCCGCAGAAATGCAGACCGCTATCGAAAATGTGGGATTTCTCGCCAGCATACCGCTATGGCTCGTAACGATTCTCGGCAGCTTGTTCATTACGGTGCTTTCCTTTGTAATGATCCTTACCGTGTATGGCCGCTTCTTCCGTTTGTATATGTACACAGCGCTGGCTCCGCTGCCGCTGGCGGCTTTTGCTGGGGAAAGCACACAATCCGTGGGCATATCATTTTTGAAAAGTTATGTCGGCGTGTGCTTAGAGGGTGCGGTCATTGTGCTGGCCTGTGTGATTTACTCGGCGTTTGTCAGTACGCCGACAGTAACCAGCGGTGAAGCGACCACTATTGTGTGGAGCTTCCTTGCCGAAACCGTGTTCAATATGCTCGTACTTGTGGGGCTGATAAAAGGCTCTGACCGAATTATCCATGAAATGATGGGGTTATAAATCATGCAAATACCAATCAACAAAGAAATCCGCCATTACCAAGAGGAAATCTTTTTGGGGCTGAATCTGCGGCAGATGATTTGCTCCGGCGCAGCCATCGCCGTGGCAGTTGCGGTCTATTTGGGGCTGACCCTGCTGTTGGGTCATGAAACGGCGGGCTGGGTCTGCATTGTGGTCGCTGCGCCGATTGCAGCAGCAGGATTTTTCACTTATGACTGTCTGACCTTTGAAAAATTCCTGCTTGTTGTAATAGACAGCACAGTTATCAGAAACGATTGGCGGCTATGGAAAACCGACAACAAATATTGCAAAAAGAAAAAAGGTGATAAGCATTGAGACTAAGTGAGTACGCATCTACGCGAAAAACGCGCGGCAGCCATAAAATGCCGCGTTCGGTGCAGCAGAGCATCCCCATCGACAGAATCTATGCAGACGGTGTTTGGCAATCGGAAAATGTGTTCAGTTTGATGTGGCAAATCAGCGACATCAACTACGCCATGCAGAGTGACGCGGCCAAGCAGAATATTCTAACGCAGCTTGGCACGGTCTACGCGGGCATCCCCGCTGACTGCTGGATGCAAGTCTGCATCGTCAGCCAGCGCATTTTGAGGTTATGCAGAATGGTGTGCGTGTGAATCCTATGGATATGGTTTGTCTGCAAGAGAAGAAACAATAAGTAATCGGTTATCCTGACAAAAGCAGCCTTGAAAGTGTTTTGGCACTTTCAAGACTGCTTCATTATTGTTTATACTGTATCATCTGTGGAAAGTTGTGCGCTTTCTTTTCATGGTGATGGAGAGTGCAAGCATTGCAATGTTCCATAGCAAAGATGCACCGGAAAGACCAACAGCCGCTGTAGCAAGCGATTTTGCCGTAGCAGAGTCATTTGCTTCTTTGTTTGCCACAGCGGAAGTGTCGCGTACAAGACCGGCATTGATGGTCGTGCCATCGGTCATTGTAAGAATTAGGTAGCCGTCGTTATCAATCATGGCGTTGTCTATTCCGCGCCCGGCAGTACCATCCTGTCCATCCTTGCCATCCTGACCGTTTTGTCCGTCTTGACCATTTACACCGTTTTTTCCGTTAATTCCATTGGTGCCATTTTGCCCGGAAGCGCCATCGGCACCGGCATCGCCTTTTTCGCCTTGGACACCCTGAATGCCTTGCTCGCCTTGGTCACCCTTGTCGCCCTTTTCACCTTGGACACCCTGAATGCCCTGCTCGCCTTGGTCACCCTTGTCGCCCTTTTCACCTTGGACACCCTGAATGCCTTGCTCGCCTTGGTCACCCTTGTCGCCTTTTTCGCCTTGGGCACCCTTGTCGCCTTTTTCGCCTTGGGCACCTGTCGCTCCCATTTCTCCGGTAGCTTTCACATTGAGAGATTCCCAATTCTGACCATTGTCATAGGAAACATACCAGAGGTTATCATCACCGATTTTGAGCTGCGGTGTTCGACCATCGACACCGTTTGTTCCGTCTGCGCCGTCCTTGCCGTCTGCACCATCCGTTCCGGCAGCCTTTACGCCTGTGTCGGTTTCACCGATCCACCAGTTGCCGTTTTCGCCGATGCTGGGGGTCAGACCGTCTGCACCGTTCGTGCCGTTTGTACCGTCCGTTCCGGCAGCTTTTACGCCTGTGTCGGTTTCACCGATCCACCAGTTGCCGTTTTCGCCAATGCTGGGGGTAAGACCGTCCGCACCGTTCGTGCCGTTTGTACCGTCCGTTCCGGCAGCCTTGACGCCGGTATCAGTAGTGCCGATCCACCAGTTGCCGTTTTCGCCGATGCTGGGGGTCAGACCGTCCGCACCGTTCGTGCCGTTTGTACCGTCCGTTCCGGCAGCTTTTACGCCGGTATCAGTAGTGCCGATCCACCAGTTACCGTTTTCGCCGATGCTGGGGGTCAGACCATCCGCACCGTTCGTGCCGTCTGCACCATCCGTTCCGACAGCCTTTACGCCTGTGTCGGTTTCACCGATCCACCAGTTGCCGTTTTCGCCAATGTAGGGCGTTTCACCGTCCTCGCCTTTTTCACCATCCTTACCGTCGGTGCCTGCCGCCTTAACTTTCGTATCCGTAAAGCCAATCCACCAGTTGCCGTTCTCACCGATATACGGAGTTTCGCCGTCCTTGCCCGGCTTTCCGTCGTCACCGGCCGCTTTTACGCCGGTGTCGGTTCCCCCGACCCACCAGTTGCCATTGCTACCGATGTAAGGCGCTTCGTCCGCGCGATAATGCGCCTCGTTGGACCAAACGCTCTCATAATCCTTGCTGTCTACCGTTGCTACGGTCGTCACTACATAGGTGTACTTGCTATTCAGGTCAAGGTTTTTGATCTCATATTCCGTTGCTTCGGCAGACAGCTTTTCGGATACTTTTGTATACGCACCGCTTTCGTCCTTGCTGTAAACATAGTAGCCAGTAATCTCCGGATGACCGTTTTCGCGGTCCGGCTTTGTCCAAGAAAGCTTCAGGTCAAAGATGCCTTCGCCGCGGGTTATTGTCTTGTCCAAATTGTCGATGGCTCGCGGCGGAGAGGAAAGATTGGTAACACTGTAGCCGATAAAGGGTGTCTTGTTGTTCGCTGCACCACTCAGGTGGCGCTGCCACTGCCCCAGCGTCCAATGGAATCGATAGGCGTCTACAACAGGCGCGGGAATTCCTTCCGCCACAAGGCTCTGCTTGTCCAGACTGGTGACGGTGCAGCTCGCTCCCACCGCAGTGCCTTTGGAGGTGGAATTTCCCTTGCCATCGCTATATTCAAGGCTTGTGGTGACACCGTGCATTCCTACATTCTCATTGCCCCATTTTATGGAGCTGTTGAAGAAAAACCCGTGGGACATTTCTACGCTTTTTGTGGTGGTGTTTTCCTTCGTCCATGCCACCTTATCCAGCGTTCCGTTATAGCCCAAAGCAAACTCCGATTTGCTGATGGCGGAAGCCTGAATATCCGGATTCAAAGCGCCCCAGCCATCATGGTTATAGCGGTAGGGGTCGCCCTCGTTGCCGTCCATCCAGTTGGCAGCGGGATCGATCTTCTCCAACAGGTAGCAGGTCGGGTTGTTTTTGCGGTCGGCCATGTACTTGTTATACTCTGTGGCAAACTTATTGTAGGCATCCACCGAAAGCTGCTCATACACAGGTCCCTGCGGAATGGCAGTCTGCATGACAGTTTTATCGTTCCATGTGCCGTCCGCGTTCTGTATGTCATATTCGTAGACGAACACCGGTGTACGGCTGACAACAACACTGTTGTAGGCTTGTGCGGAAAAGCTCTGACTCCACTCCTCGTGCAGAGAACGCTCGAAGGACTTCGTCCAGTCCAGTGCATAACCTGTTTCAATGGATGCCTTTCCGCCGAGGAAGTTGAATTCGGTGCTGTAGCCTATACTGAAGGACACGCTGTCAGAGTCCCAGTCAGACAGCTCATAGCTTTCCGTCAGGACATACTCTGTTTCGTTATTGCCCGCATCCATTACCTCATCAAAATAGGGCGCCGCCTGCAAGACCGCCTTGACATCCGGGTCCGTGTAGGCGTAGGTTACACCCCGGTATTTGGCAAGGACACCGTCGTTGTTCTTGTCCACGGGGATAACCAGAAAGCTGACCGCATTCTGGGCATTGGTGTTCACATAGCTGTCCGTAGGAACAAGGCAGTCATATCCGCCGGCTGTTCCGTACTCCTTTATTTCGCCGTTTACCGTTTTATCATTATAGTTTATGCCCCGCATATAGCCCGTCAGCAGGTGGGACTCGTTGTTATTTTTGTGCTTGAGGGCAATTGTAAACACCACCTGTTCCCGCCCGGCCTTGTTGCCGTCGAAGTTGCCCACGGCAATGGACTGGATGTCACAGTTGGAGATGCGGGTGGTGCTGCTCGCGCCGTCATCGGAGCTGCCGAAGTATCCTCCGGTATACACCGCCATCGGGGTATTGTTGCTGACATCATAGAGAGTACCGTTTACAAAAACCAGTTCCTTTGCCCCCCGGCCCCTGCCGTTGACGGCCACCGCCTCTACGGCAAGCCGCTGCCAGACATCGTCCGCATCATGGTAGCCGCCGTAGGTCCAGCCGTTGGATCGGATGGTGCGGCTTATAGACTTGACAAAGGTGCCGCCGACGTTGGTCATCTTTCCCACATACATATATGGGGCATACATGGTGATGGTCTCGTTGACCATGCTGGCATCTTTTTTCCAGGTGCCGAATTTTCCCAGCATACCGGCCAGGAACAGGTCTACGTCACCGTCGCCGTCCAGATCTCCGCAGGTAAGGCTGGCAGCTACGGGGAACTCGTAGCGAGCGCGGCCTCCACTCATGCCCGTGTAGGCGCAGAAGATTTCCTTCTGCGCCGCGGACTTGGTGACAATGGCGCCGCCGTCCTTGGAGCCATAGACGATTTGGAGCTCCGGCAGATAGTAGTCGACTTTGGCTTGATCATTGGGCAGCCGGTGGCAGTAGGACAGCACCGCCAGATCGTCTACGCAGTCCCCGTTAAAGTCGCCTACGGCCATGGAAACGCCCAGCTTGCGCCGCTGATTGCCTCCCGAGTTCTCTACATCATACCAAGGGTGCTCGTTGTAGTAGCTCATCAGCAGGCTGTTGCTCTTGCCCCGCCGGGTAAGACCTCCGCCGTTATAGTCCCACTGTTGGATCTGGCAGCCTCCGGCATTGTAGGACTCCGGGGTATAGACCACGATGCTTTCCTTGCCGTCGCCGTCAAAGTCACCGGCCACGATGTTCAGGAAGCTGCGGTTGGCGTAGGTGGGCACCTTAAAGCTATTTCCGTCATACATGTATGTAAAATCACCGATGTCCACCGGCCCGCTGCGGTCGGAGCCCGCCTCCTGCCTGGTATCGATGACCCACAGATAGCCCCGCTTGTTGGAAATCCCCACAAAGGCCACATGGTCTTTCCGTCCGCTGCCGGTGGGGTCAAAGGCCACTGCCTCCATCAGGGCGTAGGTGTCAACGGAAAACGTGCCGTTGGCACCGCTTTTCTTTCTTGCGAAGGTCGGCAAAGAGGATTCCGTACCCATGTCAAAATAGGAGGCCTGGCGGACCTTATTTCCCCAGACATTCAGATACATCAGCTCGTTCTGCTCCACCATGAGGAACGGCATCCCCACATCGTAGCCATAGGGGTTGGTGGTCGTCGTATAGCCGCTGGGCTGTACGTTTTCCAGATTCATTAGATTTGTACCCGAAAAATCCGGGCCTTGCGTCGTGTCCTCCGCAAAGATTGACAGCGGAAAGCAAGCCGCCATCAAAATAACCGACAGCAGTATGGCAAACCCTCGCTCGAATATAGATCTTTTGTCCATCTTGTGATCCTCCCGTTGCATTTTCATAGACCGCAATGGCAACCTACTATAATCTATTTTACTATATTATTCGTCTTTTTTCTGTGTCGTTTAGGGGCAAAATCGTGTCGTTTAGCAGGAAGCCGCGCTTCTCTGCTTGTGCGCGTTCTGTGTTTTTGCTACAATTAAGGCAACAAGGAGGTGGGACGGTGAACACCCAAAAAAGAAATCTCTGCACTGCCGGAGTGCTGCTGACCGCAGCGGCAACAATGGTCGTGCTATTTTTGTTTCGTCTGTCGCAACCGGACAAAGCGCAACAATCCATCTTTCTGAATTGCACGGCATCAGATCGGGGTGGCTGGACATTTTACACCGAAGCCGGGCAAACCGAACCTGTGTTCGGTTTTGGTGGCTACATCGACGGCGTACCGGCGGAAGGCGCCGGTCCTGTTGTAGCGGAGCGCATCATGGAGGAACCAGGCGAACGATGCTTTTTGCAGTTTAGCTGCGCCAATGCGGGTCTGCAGGTGTTTTTGGAGGATATACTTCTCTACACGGATTTTCCGCAGCAAGAAAACCGCGTCGATGTATTTTTGCAGAATGCAGATTTTGCCGGCATTAACTACAACGGGCTTTGCATCCCGCTGCCGCTAGACTGCGCGGGGAAAGCACTTCGCATTGTCACCTACGGGCCGTCCCTAAACGGGCTGCGCGTACCTGTTTTTCCCTCACAGGCAAGCCGTTTTTCCGATGCCGTGGTGCAGACCACCGGCGTTGTTTGGTGTATGACCGCCGTGACGGTAAGGCTTATGTTGGCGCTAAGCCTGCTTTTGGTGCTGGTGCTTGGTGCTCAGGCCGGACAGCCGCTGTGGAAGCTATTGCCCTTGAGTGGATACTTTTTATTGGCGGCAGTGTCAGGCGTTTGCAACACCTTTCTGGAAAGTGCTTCGGGGCTGAATGCCGACAGTGGTCTGCTGAACTGGGTCTACCTGATCCACATGGACTTTCTGTACATTTACTTGGCAGCCGAACTTCGGGGCAAAAAACGTTGGGGCTTGGCTGCCACAGCCCTGCTGCATATTCTGCTTACTGCCTTGCAGAGTTTTGCGGCGGTGCCGCTTCTCATCGAAAAAGTCGGTGACTGGCTCGGTTTCTCTTTATTGGTCGTAGCGATTGTTCTGATGCTGTTCTCGCACGAAGAAATGCAGCGCAGAATCAGTTGGTGCCTGTGTGCGGTTGCGGCCTTTCTGTTTTTGATTTGGGGTGTCACCCGTTATGTCGGCGTAGAAGTCCTCTATCCGTTCAGCAACCCGGTAACATCCATGCTGGGCGGATATCCGCACGCATTTTATGCGCTGCTGTGCAATGTTGCCGGTCTGCTGTGCGCTGTACAGGTAGTCGTTGAATTTGTGCGCAGTATGCTGCTTCGTCAACGGCAAATGCAGATGATGGAAATCAGCAGCCAGACAGCACAAGAGAAATACGAGCAGGCGCAGGCATCGGTTCGCCAGACGGCGTCGTTTCGCCATGAATGGAAAAACCACATTGCCGCCCTGCACCTGTTGGCACAGAGGCAGGATCAGACGGAGCTTCGGAACTATCTAGACCGATTGGACGGGGAGTTGGAACAGCTTTCGCCCCGGAATTTTACTGCCAACCCGACAGTCAACACGATTCTTCAGCGTTTCGCGGCACAGGCGAAGAAAAAGGATGTCACCTTCCGCGTAAGTGCGGTTCTGCCGGAAATGCTGCAAATCAGAGAGGATGACCTGTGCAGCCTTCTTTTCAATATGTTGGACAACGCTTTGGAGGCAGCCGCGCAGACAGAGCAGGGAGAAATTCTCTGCTCGATGCAGATTCGCCGGCAGTATCTTGCCATCCGCTGCGAAAACACCTACAGCGGAACCCTGCGCACCGATGAAAACGGAGAACTCTTGACGACCAAGGACGATGCTTCCGACCACGGCTTTGGCTTGATGAAAATGCGTGCTATTGCAAAAAAGTATAGCAGCGTACTGGACATCAGCTATGACGAAAACCGATTTACGGTTATGACAGCTCTGAAGCTCTTGCCGGAAAAGAAAAATCAGTAAACGATAAGGCGCGAAAATGCGGCACCTTCCAAACGGGAGATGCCGCATTTTTCACTGGTAAAATCAAATGTATTCAGTTTTGGTTGAGGTATCGGACAAATTGATTCTGAAAATGCTCCATATATCGCCGCCCAATGGCAAGGTCGCTGCCATCCGTCAGGTACAGAGTCCGACCGCCCTCTTCGCAAATGTGGGAAAGGTTTACGAGAAAGCTGTTGTGGCAGCGGCAAAAAAGTGAACCGGGAAGAATTCCCTCCGTTTGGCTCAGCGACAGCGGCAAAAATTTCTCGCCATGTGTCATATGAAGAACCGTGCCGTGTTCCCGGCTCTCGGCATAGTAAATATCCTCTGTCGGTATAACAAGCGTCTTGCCGCCCGCATGAAAGGTCACTGTGGAAGGGAGGTGGTACAACCGCAGATCGGTTGTAATTGCCTGTTCCAGCTCAGCCGCCTGAACCGGCTTGAGCAGGTACTGGATAGGGCGGACGCTGTAGCCGTCCTTGAGAAATTCCGTAGAGCTTGTGATAAACAGGATGCTGGTTTTGTCGTCGCGCTGCCGCAGTTCCTGCGCCAGTTTCATGCCGCTTTTTCCGCCCATCAGAATATCCAGACAAAGCAGCGAAAATTCTTCTCCTGCCAAGAGCGCATTTTCCAGTTTTTCGGCAGATGAAAATGATGTGATTCTGTGTTCGACCTTCAGCTTGTCCAGAATAGATTCGCACTGTGCGCACAGGTTTGCACATAGAATTGCTTCGTCTTCACAGACTGCCACCCTATACAATGCGCTCACCATCCTTTTGCTTGTTAAAAGTATTGTATCAAATATCCTGCTTTTTTGCAACAGACGCTGTAAATGCACGAAATTTGCGCCGAGGTGGAGGAGGTGACCGTCACACCGGAACCAACCGAGGACGAACCCGACCCGGAGCCGGTTACGGAGTACATTCTGCACATCACGGTCAGCAGCAAATCGGTGGACGCGCTGGCAGACCTGTATCGCTTTACGCAAGACCAGCGGGACATTTTGCACCAGCTGCTATCCGAGGAAATGCGCCCCAGCCTGTTGGCACTTTGCGGCGGGACTGCTGTTGCCGATGGCGCGCTGTGCTGGCCGCTGCCGGGACACACTTATATATCCTGCCACTTCGGAGAAGTGGACGCCTTCGGCAATGCCGGGCATCGCGGCACGGATATTCCCGCACCGGAGGGTACACCCATCTTGGCTGCCCACAGCGGTACGGTGCTGGTCAGCGGCTGGAACGACAGCTACGGCAACCAAGTGCTGCTCGACAGCGGCACAGGGCTTTCCACCCGCTATGCCCACATGACCGCGTTTATCGTCACGTCCGGTCAAACCGTGACCGCAGGACAAACCCTCGGATATGTCGGCAGCACCGGCGACAGCACTGGCAACCACTTGCACTTTGAGGTAATGCTGAATGGAGGATTGACGGACCCGATGCTCTTATTTTGATTTTGCATTGATCAGCCTTTCTTCGTCACATACCCCTTGCGCATGACGGAGGTGATTTCGATTTGCGTGCCGAGCTTGCGGCGCAGCTTGGCGATGTGCATATCAACCGTGCGGGTGTGAACGGGCGCGGTGATGCCCCAGACCTGCGCCAGCAGCTCGGGGCGGGTGGTGATGCGACCGGCGTTGTCGAGCAGATACAGCAACAGGTCGAACTCAGTCTGCGTCAAGTACACAGCCTTGCCATTTTGCGATACCTGCCGTGCGGCGGCGTCAATTTGTAAATTGATGTTGTTCATCATGTGTAATACCTGATTATTCGTAAAATCCGGCGTGACCGTTGTCTAGCAGCCATGCGTGTATAGTACTGATTTACAAACCTCTGCAAAGCCTCACAACGCGTCCAAATCCACGCCTGCCCACTCGTAGACTTCCGTCAAATCGTTGCCGATGGCCCATGCAAGCGCCGCGGCTACAACGACCAAAAATATCGGCACCCACAGCAAATTGTACGGCGCGCCCGCGGCGTTCGTGCCCTGCGTTTGGCACAGTGCGGCGGCGTGGAACAGCGGGTAAAAGCCCAGCCATTCGATGCCGTTGCTCATGCCCGAAAGCGCCAGCAGCGCGGGCAGGCAGTAGCCGACCGCCGAAACGAACAGCGCCGCCAACAGGTTGCCCAGTTTCTGCCCCAGCCACAGCGTCAGCCGTGCCATGCACAGGCAGGCCGCCGCGCGGCAAAGCAGCCAGAACAGCAGCAAATCAGACAGCGTGATACATTTCGGTACAGCCTCCAACTCCGAAATGCTCATCGCCGGGGCGAGCAGGGCCGGCAGGCCGTAATCGCGCAGCACCTGCCACAGATGCGGCAGCACCGTGCCTGCCGCAATCACGATTGCCGCCAAATTGCTTTGCCGCAGCTTGGCGCGCACGGTCGCACGGCGACCTAAGGGCGTCGCGCGCAGCACGGTCTCCATGCCGCCCTTGCGCTCCATCGCAAACAGACCGCTGAAGCACAGTGCGCACAGTAGCCCGGCCCACAGCGTGTCCTGCACGTCAGCGGTACCGCTGAAGCCGAACAACTTTTTGTAGCCGCTCTCGTACACCAGCCACGCGCCGGGGTGCTCCTTTAAGTAGTAGTTGATATTGTTTTGCACGACCTGCTGGTAAATATTGTACTTCTGCTGCAGCGCGCCGTAGGCCAGCATTGCCTCGTTGCTCAGCTCGCCGCGCGCCACGCGCCGCTGCACGGCCAGCATCGGGGCAAACTCTTCGCCCTGCGCGGTCAGCCAGTCGCGGCTCTCCGCCGTCCACGGGCCGGAGATATGCTTCATGTAGTAGGCATAATAAATTTCGTCGGCATCAATATAGCTTTCGCTTGTCACGCCCTGATACACGCCGAACGCCAGAAAGGCCGCAAGAAACACTGCCGCGCCGTTCAGCACAAACAGCTTGCGACCCTCTTCCTTTATAATGGAGGTTGCTTTCGTTTGGTGCGTCAGCCCCAACACAAGGCCGCGCTTGGCGGCGGGCAGTAGCTGTGCGCGGGCGAATACCGTGCAGAACGCCGCGGCGAACAGCGCTCCGTAGAACACCGCCGCCGTCCACTCGACGAACGGCAGCCCGATCGGTGTGCCGAACCAGAACAGGTTGCGATAGTTGCCGAGCAGTTCGTTGGTCTGCAGCAGGCTGACGAGGTTCGCGTATTTAACCACGTTGAGGTGGCTCGTGGCCGGAATAGCCGCGCGCACGCCGTACATCGCCAACGGCAGCGCCAACGCGCCGATCCAGCCCGCGGCGGCGCGGCGCGCGGTCAGCGCGGCCAGCATGACCCAAAGCCCCATCACAAACGCGCCCGCCCATTTGGCAAGCAAAAACCGAAGCAGGTATTGCCCAACGGTGATCTGCATGGTGCAGCGCATCAGGGCGGGAACACTTTGAATGGTGCGATTCAGCGAGCCTAAACCGAAGGACGCCGAGCAATAGGCAAGGTTGACCCCATACAGCACCGTAAGAACGACCAATAAGCTGGCAGCAAATGCCGCCAGCTTAGCAAGGGCTGTTTTCAACCGTCCGCCCGGCAGGCTGCGCACAAGGCTCAGCAGTCCGCTGTCGCGCTCCTGTCGCACAAGGATCAGCGCCAGCAAGAGCATAGATGCCAGCAAAATCAGGTCGGTAAAGGCGTAGGAGATTGCCGTGTACAGCCCCTTTTGCGGGTAATAGTCGATCTCGGTCGCAGTCAGCCCCGCATACACCTTGGCCGTGGCTTCGATGTTCTTTAAGTCGTAGCCCGTTTTGTCGTTTTGAAAAATCGAGATGCCCGCCAGCTGCGTCGCCTTGGTCTGCACGCCGTCCAGAAAATCGGTGTAGGCGGCCACGGTATCGTACTCATTCTGCAGCTGATTGAACAGGCGATATTCGGTGTTCAGATTGTCGGTGAACAGTGTATAGCTTTTGTCCTTGTATTCCTGCTCGTAGGCGTCGAACATCGCAGCGTTCTCGTCGCGGTAGGCTTGCAGGTAGCTGCTGCCGGCGTAGGCCATATCGCGGTAGAAGCCGCCGATCTTGACAAGGCTCTCAATCTCGGTATATTTGTCGTGCAGGTACGCGCCCTTTTCTTCCATTGTCAGGCCGTCGAGCTGCGCGCCAACGGCGCGGTAGGCTGCGGAGGACGGCTGCCCCGCGGTCGGGCGGGTTCCCATCCAGAGCAGCAGCAGATTGGCGGCGGCCAGCACGGCTAGTAAAAGCGGGAACAGCCGGTTGCCCCATACCTTGCGGAGTTCAGCAAAAAACAGGCTCATTTGCCGTCCCCCTCGCCGAATACGTTCAGATACACGTCCTCCAGCCCGCCGCTGGGGGCGTGGACTGCGATCAGGTCGGGCACGGGCGCAGCGTCCACAATCTTGCCGGCGCGCAGCAAAATCACTTTTGTTGCCACGCTTTCCACATCCGAGACAACGTGCGTTGCCACCAGAATGATGCGGTCCTGTGCCATGCCGGCCAGCAGCTCGCGCAGGCGCACGCGCTCCTTGGGGTCAAGGCCCGCCGTCGGCTCGTCCAAAATCAGCAGCTTGGGGTCGCCAAGCAGGGCGGCGGCCAGCAGCAGGCGCTGCTTCATGCCGCCGCTGTACGCCGCCAGCCGCTTGTCGAGCTCGTCGGTCAGGTTGACGGCTGCGGCCACGCGCGCGACCTCGCCGGGCACGGCGGCGCGCGGAATTTCCTTCAGCGCGGCCATGTAGGCGAGAAAGCGGCGGCCTGTGTAGCTTTCGTATAGCCCCTGCTGCTGCGGCATATAGCCGAGCACGCGGCGGAACGCGATGCCCCGCGCCGGGCGGCCGCACCACAGCACCTCGCCCGAATCGGCGGCCAACCCGCCGGTAATGATGCCGATCAGCGTGCTTTTGCCCGCGCCGTTCGGCCCCAAAAGGCCATACAGGCCCGGGCCGAGGGTGAGCGACACCCCGGCCAGAGCCTGTTTGGCTTTCGGCTTACCCTGTCCGCGGCGGTGCAGAAGCGGGGCGGGCAGCAGATAGGTTTTGCGCAGATCGTTCAATGTAAGTTGCATGGCAGAGATACGCTTTCTTTGTTCCAAAAGGTTGAGATAAGAATGATCGAACCATCCAGTGCGTGTTATGGTTTCCTGCTATATACATAATCATCGAGGAGTATGTAGTTCGGAATATTGTTCCAATAATCGCTTTTTTCAATCAGGCGAAGGTTTGGCAAAAGCATTGTAGTGGTAATTTCGCGTCCATCCGGAGCGTAGTCTGGCACCTCATATTCCATCAGGCCATACCTAACAAGAAAATATTCCGATCCTTCTGCTAAAATCAAAACACTTTTCTCATCATCCGATGTCAGAGTCAGCTTTTGGAGTGACTTGCTGATTGGATCAAATGCACACGAAACGGCTTGACCGTCTGAATCCTGCACGGCAGTGACCAACAAATGCCCATCGAAAGAATCTGCACTTAATGAAAGCCGGTCGTAAGATACTTCATCGTCGAAACGAATCGGGCCGGCGAACAGACATTCCGGCGTATCGCTTTCCAAATCCCAGCAATAAAGACCGTTCGTTTCCTTGTCCCAATAGTACATATTCCCGCTCATAAACATCTCGCTTCGCTCATCCTGCTTCCAGCGGCAAAGCTCCTGCTGTTGACCATCAGTTGAAAGCAGTGTAAGCTGATGTACCTGCTCTTGGACAGCGCGTACGATATCATCCGCGGAAAGGTCATCGCTTAACTTGGCCGGATTCAAAATGCTTTTTAGGATAATTTTATCCTGATGCGCTCCGACGATGAAATGTCGTGATTCCGAATCGAGTTGGCATATTTCCCGTCGTGTACCATCGGCAATCTTCAACTGAATCAATGTACTTGGGGTAGTTGTGCCGTCGTCCTGAAGCAGGCAGGAAAGATAGTAAAGATTTTCGCCGTCGCAGGCAACACAGCCGCTTACGATCGATTCATTCGCAGCCAATTTCGTCAAGATTTGTCGGTCTGCACCATCGAGGTCACATCGTGCAATATACCCTTGTCGCTCAGAAGTTTCGTCTGCCGCAAAGGATGGCGTGTTCAGTTTGAAAATAAAAAGGTAGTCATCACTTAGGGCAAGATAACAACCGCCAATTGTACTTTCCAGATAACTGGTATCGGACTCATTGTTGTGATCACTGTTAATCTGGTTAGAAAGATAAATATGGCTCTTTGTAGCATAGTCGGTATATAGTAGGTTTCCGCCGTTGGCAGGTCGATCAAAGACCTCGTAGCAGCCCTTTTCATTTCCCAATATGCTAGAAGCGATAATACCATTGGCGGATGAAATGATTTTCATCTGCGCGGCATCAGAACTTCCGTCAGATGGCTGCGTCAAATTCATAGAATCCGCCAGCGATATGTTTTCTGTGACAGCTTTTTCCCCTTTGACATTTGCATCGGAAAGAGAGGCTGCACATCCGGAAAACAGAAGACAAATACAAAGGGTAAAAGCCTTTCGACAAAACGATGAATCATGCATGATCCTCTCCTATAGCAATTGTATTTAGACGGCTTCCGGGGGCATCACCAGTCTTTTAATTTACGGCCATTAAATCAGGATACATGTGTCCAGTTGGTAGGATTGCTCGTCCAACGGCAAATCCTACCATAAGTATTATAAGGGCTTGTGTTCTGGCTTGTCATTGTGACGCCAAAATTAGCATACGTTCCCGTTTGATATGCTAAAGTCAATTTGCCGTAGGTTAAAACACAATCATTGTAATCATTTCCCATGGCAGAGTCTCTCCGTGTAGCGAAAAGATAAATGCATAAAAAAGGAATCAGGCCATTATGAATCAAAAGCTATCGTTAGAAATCGGATGAAAATTATCACGCGAGTGAAAATAGTCATCTTGTGAGAGCAATGCGTATTTTGGAATCAAAACATTTTCCATCGTGTTGTCATCGGCAACGGCGATATTGACGGATGTGTAATCGTAGACAACACAAAATTGATCTTTTACTACGGTTAACGATGTAAGGAAATTCCCTTGAGAATCTTTCAAATTCATCTCTTCGGAAAACTCACCGTTTTCGAGATTTAATACTCGATAGTGTGGCAGAAAATACCCCTCTTTGCTCACATAAGATGTTTCGTAAAGCAGGTATTTCCCATATGGTCCTCTGCAATCAGGACGATGCTCATCATCCGGCTGCTCTGCATAAGGGGAACAGTCAAAACATTTTTCCTCGCCGGTAAGTAAATTCCGCATTTTTAGAGAAGCTGTTTGATAGTCATACTCGAAAAGTGTGTCGACGGAAACAAAAGCTCCTGTTTTTGAAGTCTCATTGCTATAGAAAGGTGTACTCGCAAGAATCGCGGCCGTGTCATATCCCGGATAAAGGTAATAGAAGTGCTGTTCTCTTTCGTTTGCCTGATAAACTATAAAACAGTCTCCGCAAGCCGAATAGAGGCCGCAATCTGTTATATCCATTAACGGAACTATTTTCGCTGTTTTTACATCTAATTTGCTTAAGGTCTTTTTTTCCGTTATCCCGCCCGACGATTCGGATACCTCTGACAAAACAAAATACAATGACGAATTTGTTTCATCTGTATAAAAAGCAGGGCCGATGCTCTGTCCGCTTTGGGCACTGAATAACAATTTCTTGTTTTCTCCGTTCGCATCAGCAATCCAAATGCAAGCAGGGTGGTTTGATGACTCGCCGTTTTGCACAAGAAGAATTGAATTCCCAAGTTGTAAAATTCCGGGGAGAAAACCGCTTTCATCAATTTGCAGCCAGGCAGTGCAGCTATCATTTGAGTGTGTACAATTTGGTGTATCGCATAAAGGTATCTGCTGCATTGTCTCAAAATCAATATAAAAAATGTTGCCATACCCATTAGCAATCGAATCTACAGTATACATCCCTTTCTCGGAGCTCGGAACGCAAAGTGATAATGTATGTTCGGTTGTTGAGGGGGTGACTATATCATCAGATGCCATTTGCGATGATGGCGTTGGCGTTGCTTCGCCGACATTGCAGGAGCATCCGACTAAAAGCAAAGACAAGGTTCCAATTGCCAACAGATTAAAATGTTTCATTCTGTTCTCTCGATCTGCTACAAATGCATTATATTTTACAGAAAAGACGGATCCCTGCTTTAGTAGAAACGACTTTTTTAGAATCTGATGAGATGAAGTGCTTTCATAAAGCAAGGATGCTTGCGTATCAGCCGATTTTTTCAAAATCGCGGTAGTTGGCATTTCCTGACCAATAGTCCGCTTTGGAAATCAGCGCATAGCGCCTCTCGCCGGTCGAGACGTATTTAGACGCACCATCGTCTGCCTGCACAGCGGCAGTATCTTGCACTCCGGCTGCCACGAGATAGGTGTCGGCATCTTTCGCTGCAACGACAGCGCAAGCGGTATCTTTATCATAGAGCGAGTAGGTCAATGTCCATGGGGAAGGTTCCTTGTCGCTTTCCAATACATAAAATCCGTCCGCATATTGTGAGTCTGCACCAGCATTTGAGCATTGCTCAAATAGTAGTTTGCCATCGTCGGCATAGTAAAGGTTCACATAGCTGACTGCCTGATCGGGCACCGTGTACCCCGCCAATTCGGTGTCTTGCCCAGTGGAAAGGTCAAGGAGATGAAAATGATCGCCCTTTTGATAAACCAGCGTTTGACCGTAAACGGCGGCAGGTTGCAACACGCTGGAAGATTCTGTATAGAGAACGGCTTGCTCCCCAGTGACCGGGTCATAGGTGAACCATTCCGAGTTGTCGCCGGATGTGCTTTTCAAAAGCAGTTTATCACCTACAACGCCTTTGATCCATGTGCTGTCCATGGAAAACATCTTTTCGCAGGTTCCGGCAGTTGGGTCGATGCGTACCAGAAAGCTTTCCATTGAGTTGTCGGAGGTTTCCCACATACAGGCATAAATAAAATCCCCGTCTGTGACCATTGGGCGCAGAAACTCTTGGTTGGCTGCAAAGGTGATCGTTTCGGTTCGGTCGGAACCGTCTAACCCCATCGTTTCGATGCGCGGCAGGGTTGCGTTTTCTTCGGCATGAACATTGCCCGGATAAAACAGTACCAGATTTTGACCGACAATTTCCGGCACGATGCCGCCCGCCGAATAGGGAAGATACCCGTTACAGGCGGCTGTATTGTGCGCACAGTTCGGTTGGGAGCATAGTAAAAGCTGCTGCATGGTGTCGTAATCGCAATACATCAGCGAGGTGGAATCGTCACTTCGGACTGCTGCGCTCACAAAATAAAAGCCCTTTGCGCCTGCGGCACCGTAAGACCAGCCATCATTACTTTGCAAAAGTGTCAGCGGTTTGGAGACAATGTCCGATGCAGCTTGCGATTCTGCTCCGCTTTGTTCAGAGGTTACAGTGACGTTCTTGGCACTGTCATGCGATGAACAGGAAACCAAGACCATCATTCCAAAGAGCGCTGCCACATATAAAAATTTGTTTTTATTCATAACAACTTCCCTCAAAGTATTCTAAAATGGACAGACACAAACTATGTCTGCCCATTTTAGTTTAGTGCCAAAACAGTTCTAATGAGTTCCGAAATTACGAAAGTTCATTCCAATACTGGATCGAAGAACTCCAAAGCACATTATGAGTAGAGTCGGTCAGCGCATGGACATACAGACCAGAACGAGCCAATTTGATGCAGAAACGCGCCATATCGCCGATAATCTTGACACGGGAATCTGCATCATTCGACGAATAATCAGGATAAACGTTGCAGTTATTCGTGTTAGTGTTGATGTTAAGTGTATAGCGGTTTCCGCTTGTATCCGTGCGGTTATTATACACTTTCTTCACATCACGAACTTTATTCGTGATGTACCATACCTGATCATCCGACGTTGTACGGGGATAAACGGTAACATCACGCGATGCATACACACCGCCAGTGCCATACAGGTTCAGATACACATAGTCACCAGCAATGGTGTTGTTCTTGATATGATAGGTATGAGTCGTGCCGTTGTCAAAATCGGCAAACGCCGGTACAGCCATAGCCATAGCCATAACACAGGCGATTGCAAGGGTGAGAAAACGTTTGCTGAGTTTCTTCATGATGTATTCCTCCATTCTGAAAGAAACTTGTATCGGGTTTGTTTCGGGGCGGATATGTTCAGCATCTGCGCGCCGATGCTGGGAACCTTTGCTGTGCCCCCAAAATACCACAGCGTTCCCCCGAAATCTACAAAACCTGCGCAAGTGATAGAAAATCGTGCGTGAACGCAAAAGCAAATTGCCATAGCGGGGCGGGCAGCAGATAGGTTTTGCGCTAATCGCACAAAGTAAGATTCATAATCAGCTAAAGCTCAGCGCCTTGCTTTTGGCCATGCGTTCAAAATCAAATTTGTATCCACATGATTACTCATAATATTTGAATCTTAGATAGTTAGGCCGGCTATTCCAATAATCTTCTTTTCTGATGAGTACATAATCCTCGAAACTTTGCTCATAGGTGAAAGGGGTCCCATCCGTCCCGTAATCGTTTCTTTTTCGTGTGAATTTTCCAACACGAACAAGGAAATCTTTTTCGCCCTCTGCAAATATTCCCACAAAGACATCCTCTCCGTTTTCTTTTGCATAAAGATTCAATGGGGCAATCTGCATTGTATCTAAATCTACAGAAGCATAAGCACCTTTGTACAGGGCTTCGTTCGCTAAATAAAGAATTAAATGTGAATCCCTAACCTCACAACTTATCATTGTACGAGAGGGAAGAAAATCTTCATACTCATCAGTTTCGAGGCTTTCAAGATGAACATCATGGAGAATATCATAGCGGTAAACGGCGGCAGATTTTTCTTTTGTGTAATACATAATGCCATCATAAATCGTGTAGCTCGTGATATTGGATTCTTTTTCATCGCCGAGTAAGTTGTCTTTCAACACTCTTTCTTGCGATATACTTATCCATTCTGTTTTTGTGGGGTCAGATTTTGACGTTATGGTAGCAATAAAAGAATCATCACAAGTTCCGACCAGATTAGCAACAACGTCATCGTTCCACTCATATAAAATTTCATATCCCGAAAGATTTCTTCCGAATTTTACTAAAGCGGACTTCACCTCCGCTTTTTGCGGGTCGACAATGGACACAATTGTGAAAAGGGCATCCGTTCCATTGCCTGCAACGCCTCCAAACCAATTGAAAACCACATTCGACCCGTATTCCTGAATTTTTCTGTCGGAACCATCCAATGCCATGCTGTAGATTCTGGCCGTGGGGTCATTCCCCGAGACCGAGGCATCTGTATAAGGCTGTCCGTTTTTTATAACATACAGATAGTCCCCTACAACAAAGCACCTTGCGCCACCCTTAAAGGATGGGATGTAGGCGGTACTTGCAGGATCATGCCCCAAATTTGCGTCAGCAGATAACCTGATGCATTCCTGCGTTAAGTAATCATAATAAATAATATCTGCGGATGCGTCCGGGTAAGGATCTAAACTATAACACCCGTTTGCTGTTTCACCGCCCACAGTCATGGCAATTCCCTGTTGTGCGGTAAGCATATGCAGTTCTTCGCCGGAAGACGGAACAGTTTCCGCCGCATCCTCATCAATAATTGTTGGCGCTGGCGTTGCAGACTCTGTGGCGGCAACCTCGGAATTATAACCGTATTCTTCCGAGCAACCAGCCAAAAAGTGACTCATGAGAAGAAGCAGGGACAGAATTTCAATTGAGAATCTTGCGGCTTTTTTCATATTTCTCAACCATAAAGTCAGGAGAAAACCTTATAAGGAACATCATATGCGTAAAACGGAGACGGCGTTGTCCCCCACCGCACATATTGGCCTCCACCAGAATTTGAAATAGATGATGTTCTTTGCAAGTAACGTGTGCCGATTCCGGCGCGAGGCCCGACACTATAAGATGTTCCGTTTCTTGTTATCACAACATCAGCAAATTTATTACCTATGAGATTTTTTAAGTTGACTTCGGGCATAGAATTAGTAGACGATCGATAAATGTTTATTGCGACATCAGGATTTGCATCGCTGTTAATCACATCTCCCGAATAATATTGATTGGTAGGCCTATAACATGCTGTAATAGTAACATTACCGACGCCAGCCCATTGTTGTGTGTCGCTGCCCGTATATTTCCACGTGGTTACTGGAGTACCATCGACTGGAGCGCCTTCACAATATGCGTTTAAGACAATCTGTTTGTTAATGTTAGTTTCTTTTGTGGTTGTATATCTGTACGGATGTGTTCCAGGAACACCGGTATAAGATACTATGTCTGCGTTCGCTTGATCCGCAAACGCCGGTACGGCCATAGCCATAGCCATAACGCAGGCAATTGCGAGGGTGAGAAAACGCTTGCTGAGTTTCTTCATGATGTATTCCTCCATTCTGAAAGAAACTTGTATCGGGTTTGTTTCGGGGCGGATATGTTCAGCATCTGCGCGCCGATGCTTGAGCCTTAGATGTGGATGGTGGTTCTTTGGAACAACTTCATCATACCACAAAGTTTTCACATTCGCCACGTTTCGGCAGTATTTCAAGAGTTCCATGTAGCAAAAGACGAGTTTTGCCCAAAAAAGCAGGGCCGCACGCAACCGCGTACAGGCCTGCTTAAAAATTTTGGTATTTGCTTTTTACAGCCCCATTGCCTTTATAACTTGCAAAAGCAATCGTGTCCGTGCAAGCCCGTCCTTGTCGTTGCCGTCGTTGTACAGTGTCAACCCCTGCAATAAGTCCGCAACAGCGCGCTTTTGCTCCGCCGCCAAGTGTTTTGTCGAAAGCACTTCCGCGTTCTCGCCATAAATCAGCTCGTCGATGGACACGCCGAACAGCTCCGACATGGCAATGATGGTATCGACCGACGGCGTTTTGCTGTCTGTCTCATAGCTGCTGATCGTCGAAGTCTTTTTATCCAGCTTGCGCGCCAGATCGCTCTGCGACCAGCCGCGCTTTTTGCGCAACTCGTAAATATTTCTGCCGATATACCGATATGCCATTGTTCACTACCGCCCACTTTAGCCTTGTATGTTTACTTTACCACTTGACTATGCGCTGATAGTGTATTATTCTCGTATAAAATATGCTTACAGCGCAATTTTGCGGTTTGGCAGCAAAATCGCTTGACATTTTGGGGGCACGGTATTATGTTTGAAAAAAATCAGGGCATTCTACTCCATCCGAAAGGGGAAACAACCATGCCGACAGGGATCAAGGCGCTGGTTTGCGATGACGACGCAGCCTTTTGCCAAAAAATAGCCGATCTGGTGCGCAGAAATCAGCCGGAAGACGGTAGCAACGTTGCTGTAACGATCTGCTGCGACCCCACTGCATTGACGGACAAAGCCTTGGGGCAGTTCGATATTGCGTTCTTGGATATCGACATGGGCGCATACAGCGGGCTGGAACTGGCGCGCCATATCCGCAGCCTGAACCTTGATACGATCCTGATCTTCGTCACCAACTATGTGCAGTATTCGCTGGAGGGGTACGAGGTGCAGGCGTTTCGCTATCTGCTGAAAAGCGAGCTGGAAGAAAAGCTGCCCGGCTATTACCAAAAGGCGTTGGAAGAATTGCAGCATTCCGCCGATGAAATGACATTTAACGCAAACGGCGAACAATTACGCATCAAATATCAGGATATCCTGTACATGGAAAGCCGTCAGCGCGTGATGCGGCTGTTCACGCTGACGGATACGCGGTCGCGCGGTTACTTTTACGCCAGCATGGAAGATACCGAAAAACAGTTGGCCCCGGCCGGCTTCTTGCGGGTACAGCGCAGTTATCTCGTCAATATGGCGCATATCCAAAAGCTGAATTATGACAAGGTGATTCTGACGGACGGAACGGAACTGCCGGTCAGCCAGAAAATGTATGCGAGCATCAAGGCCAAATATCTGCGTTGGAGGAACCGGCAATGATTGGACATCTTGCAGCAATGCTTGTCTCTGCCACTGCGTTTTTTGGCGCGATTCTTCTGTACGGTGCATTTTCGCCGCGCCGATTGGGTGGCTGGAAGTTTTGGATTTGCTTTGCCGCGTACTGCGTTCTGATGGAGGGGGCTGGGCCGCTGGCAAATGGGCTTTATTCCGTTTGCGGGGTCATAGGCAATAATGTGGGGCAACAGATTCTTTATAATACAACGATTTATTGTCTTTTTTACGTTGTTTTATATAAAGAAAGGCCGATGGTGTATCTTTCCATTACGGTTGTTTTCTATTCGTGGATTTGCTGTATTGAAAACCTTGTCGTCGGCTCAATGCTCATGCTTCAAGCCGATACGGTTCGATCGGCGCTTGAAAATCCGACGAGAAGCTGGCTGTTTTGGATTGATCAGTTGTTGGCGCTCTGCGGATGCGCCGCGATCCGTAAAGCACATCCCTTTCAGCCTCAGACCAACGGTTCACAAAACAGATTCGCAATTCCGGCCATCATATCGTTGGTGTCGTTGGTAATGGCTGGTCGATTGCAAAACGGATATTATCAGGACGAAATCAACGGTGCATTCTTATTTTATTTTTCGGCGGTTTTGCTGTTTGCCGACGTGATGCCGTTTGCGCTGATTGTCTGGGACGAGAAAAACGAGCGGCTCAAAGGAGAAAATTTAACGCTCACCGCACGCTCACGCACGCAGACGGAAAGTATTGAAGCGCTGAGCGCTTCTTACACAGCCCAAAGAAAGCTGACGCATGATTTTAATGCACATCTGGCAACGCTTTCCTCGTATCTGGACAACGAGCAAATCAAAGACGCTCAGGATTATATAACGACATTGCAGGAACAACAGACCGATCGAATCCTGATTGCCAATACGCACAATTCTACGATCGATGCGCTGTTGAATCAAAAAGCGCAGGTGGCAAAAAAGAACAGCATCGATATTCGTTTTAAGGTCAACGACCTTTCGGGTATAAAGGTTGCCCCAATCGATCTGGTGATCATCATCGGCAACCTGTTGGACAACGCCATTGAGGCGTGCGTCAAGCTGCCCGCAGGCGAACGGGAAATCTATGCCCAGCTTTTGTTGGAGGATACACTGTTTCTATCTTTTCGCAACACATCTCCGCCGGTGGAAATCGTAAACGGTTACATCGCCACAACCAAAAAGCCGCCCGATCTGCATGGGTTCGGGCTGCAAAACATCAAAACCGCCTTGGGAAAGTATGATTCTTTCTATGATATGGCCTATGAGGACGGTTATTTCGCCTTTACGATAGAAATGGAAAACGACTCGCCTTCCGCTACCAAAAACTCGTTTTTTGCTACATGAAAGTTGAACTTTGGCAAATTTTGGCGTATTTCTGTGTTATAGTCGAAAGGAAATGATCCTATGCAAAAACTGGCCGCCAACCTGACAGAAAAAATGCTGCGCCGAAAGCTGATCTCGCCGGAGCAGGCAGAGTGGTGCGCTTATCTTGTGGAGTGCAAGTTCGAACAGATGCTTTGCTTTTCCGTACTGATTGCACTCGGCTGCCTGATCGCACCGCTTTGGGAAGTACTACTGCTGAACTGGGGCGTTGTGTTTTTGCGCCGCAAGGCGAACGGGCTGCACTTGCATACGTTCGCGGGTTGTATGCTTTCCTCGCTGTGCTGTGAACTGACCGCCCTTTGGGCGTGCGAAAAAGTAACACCTGCGGTTGCCGTGCTGCTTTTGGCCATTTCGCTGCTGACGCTCTGCCTTGCCGCGCCGGTCAACGATGTCAACATTCATTTTGACAGCGATGAAATGCAGGCATTGCGCGGCGGGATGCAAAAACGGCTGGCCGTGTATGCAGCCGTTTCCGGCACTGTGTTTTTTGCGTGCCCGCAGGTATTTGGTATCCTTTCCGCATCCGCTTGTATCATTGCCCTGTGCGTGCTTCTGGCACGGATGGGGCTTGGAATCACCGTAATTCAATGACGAGGAGGAACATCATGAAAAAACTCGATATTACCGCTCAAAAAATCGTGCAGCACACACTGCAAAGCGCCATGGAGGGCGGTCCTAATTGTCCTATTTTATGGTTTTACCAGCCCCACCGCCCGGAGAAAAAGCCCGCGGCGGCCCAGCCCCAGACCCCCAGCAAGTGACCCCATCTTAGCAGCTGCGCCATCGCCTCCACGTTTCCGAGCATAAAATGAGCCTTGACCTTGGCAAAAGCGGCAGCTATATGCGCAGTATTTCAATCGGCAAGGCATTGCCCTCAATGCACGAATTTCTGCGCATCTGTGAATACCTCGGCGTAACCCCGCAGGAATTCTTTACCGGTGCCGGGGATGAAACCGACCGTATCAACATTTTTAACCGACTGCAAGACCTCGATGATGGTGACATACAGAAATTGCAGACATTCCTTGGTTGGATGGAAGAAAAGTAAATCCGCTTTCTGCCCGACAAGTTTTTGCTTGCCGGGCTTTTTCTTTTTGTGGAACATATTTAGTTGAAAGGCGTATTGCATGGCAGATGTGCTTGACGCTCCGGTAAGCGGAGCCATGCCGTATTAAGGTAGAAACCCCGTCAAGCGCTACTGCGTCCTTTCAAAAGTCCCTTCGCCGCGTAGTTTTTCTTGTATTATTCGTATGCCAGATGGTTTTTATAACCATCTGGCGTATTTTTTTGCTTCTTTTTTGCTTTGGCGGCAGAGGACTGCCGTTTTCTGCCCGCGCCCCTCCGAGTTTTGAGGTCTATTCAATGAAACTCAAAATTCAGGAGGTTATTATGTCTCGATATAAAGATTCAAATAAGTACAAAATCTACGGTGAGGACGCCATTCTGGCGGCAAGGTTCGATAAATATCTGGATGCGACATTACGTAATTGCCGCGCAGATTACTTGAAGGCCCTGAGTAAAAGGAAACAGCGGGAAATTCCTTACGAGGACTTGCCAGATGCCGAAAAGGAAACTGTGCAAGAGAGCAGCGCAGCAGACGATGAAATTGAATCCCTGCTGTTTTGGGAGGCACTGAAAACACATCTGCACCTTCTAAATCCAAAAGAGTGTGAGGTTATGATTGGACTGTATGTTAAGCGGTTTTCTGCCAAGAAAATTGCCGCGCAGATGGGTGTTGAACCTGCTACGGTTACTTATTATAAGAAATGTGCGATCAATAAAATCCGCGATGAAGTTATGGAGGATTACTAATGGGAACACTTCGTGATTTGCTTAATTCAGCCAATCATAATAATTCTGAGGCAGTGATGGAACTGTACAAGCGATGCCAGCCAACCATCAAAAAGTACAGCTACGTCAACGGAAAATTTGATGAGGACTTGTACCAGAACCTTGTGATTGCGTTTCTTGGCGTAATTGAAAAATTCAAATAACGGAAAGCGGGGTTCGGCCCCGCTTTTCCTCTTGTTCGTAACCTAACAGATACAAAAAACACAAAAAGCATGTGCAACAAAAGTCCGTTAGAATACGAATCTTAGGAGGTTGTTGCACATGCTTTTGCTTTTGATAAAAAAGTACTTGAATTGGTTTTAAAATGATATGGAGTAAGAATTTCCGTAAAAAGCTATTTAGTGGAGTGATGTCGTTGTGACAAGCCCCTACTAGCTTTCACGTTGTTCTTTCTGATAGGTGGTTGGCGATACACCATAGTATTTTTTGAAAACGGAAATAAAATGTTTTGTGGATACAAATCCTAGTTTTTCGCCGATTTCGTATATTTTGGTTTCGGGTGAATCCTTCAGGTAAGCGGCTGCACGTTCCATGCGGATCTGCATAAGGTATTTGCTATACGAGATTCCTAGCTGCTTATGGAAAAGATTACTTAAATAGCTGCTGTTTACGTTGCAGTAATCAGCCACTTCGGACAAGGAGATACTTTCACAGAAGTGCTGGTTAATATACTCTTTTGCCATTTTTATGACGGGCATCGTATCCTGCGTAATTGTCTGCTCTTTTCCCAAAAGGCAAAAAACAGACTGATATACAGCGTGAGAGAAGTTGGCATCAGAAACGCCACCAGCACAAGAAGTACAAAAGTCCGTCAGCTCTTTCCAAACGGATGTCAAAAGAGTATCCTCAATAAGAAAACGGTCAGTAATGCTCTGAATCATATAACAGCCCATTTCCCAAAGTGCTGCGGAATTCTTGTGCGGAACCAGACTGCACAACTGGTCAATATCTGTACGCAGAGTTGTTATTTGGGAAGCAGCAAAATCAGAAAGCACCTTTTTATTTGCCTTTTCAAATTCGATGATCTGCTGCTGATATTCGCTTAGTAGGGCGTAAGAATGTAGCTCGTTCGATGTGAACAGCGGCAACGAGCGCAAACCGGCAATACTTGCAAGGGAATAGGATAAATCCATACTATCATCCACTATGCGTCCGGCAAATAAATTTGCATCCTGCGCAAAGCGGAACGATGCCGAAAAGTCACTCTGAAATTCATGGAGATTTGCAATAAGAGCTGCTTTGGTCTCGCCTTCTGCCACAATATAAGTGTCACCATTATTCCCGAAGAAAGGCGTCCAGTTGTATTTTTTACACAAAGAAACAGCCGCAAGGTTCTGACGATAATTGCGAGAGTGTGCCTCCGTAGGAAGAACGGCATTGTCGCGGGCAATAGGCAGCAATGCCGCTTGTATGACACAAGCATACGGAAGCATAGGATCGGTGTCCGTGCTGGAAAAGACTTTATAACCCTGATAGATTCCGTCGCTGTCATCCTCCAGTATGGCACGGAACAGCATTGCGCGAGGGTTGGAGCGTTCTTCCTCGGTGGGATTGGCGAGCAGTGTGGGCGTATGTTTTTGCAGGCGCTTGCTGATGTCGTTCAGCAGTTTGATGAGATCATCATCAACCAATGGCTTCAAAAGATAATCCTTTACGCCATACTGGATAGCTTTTCTGGCATAAGCAAAATCGTTGAAACCAGAAATGATGATGACAACGGTGTCAGGATAATTTTCTTGGATGAACTTCGCAAGGTTTAACCCGTCCATGCCGGGCATCTTAATGTCTGTGATAACAACATCGTAAGCAGCCTGTTTCAAATATTCGATTGCTTCAATTCCATCCTGCGCTGTGTTAGGAACGTCAAAGCACGTTGAATGTTTGGGGATACTTTTTGAAAGCCACGTTCGCATGAGTGGCTCGTCATCAACAACAAGGATATGGTTCATTGAGTTACCTCATTCTTTGTAAAGGGAAGGCTGATAGAGACCGTTGTACCACTGTCAGAGGAAAGAATGTCCAGCGACGCAGAGTTTCCATATTTTAACCGCAGCCGTTTGGCAATATTGACTAAGCCGATGTTGCCTACATGAGCCGGTTCAGTTTCATCGTGGCTGGGGGTACTGATACGTTGCTGCAAAGACTCCAGCGTCTCCGGCTTAATGCCAGGACCGTTATCAGATACTTGGATAGAGTAACGGCCCTGACTTACACAGGAAACGATGTGGATTACAGTTTGCCCACGATTTTGTTCGCAGGCGTATTTGATTGCGTTTTCAATCAAAGGCTGTATGGTAAGTGATGGGATTTGTTCGCTATATAGTTCGGCAGAAACAGAAATGTCATATTGCAATCGATCCTGATAGCGTAGTTGTACGAGTTTTAAGTACGCTTGGCAAATGTCAAGCTCCTTTTGCAACGAAATGTCCTTGGAAACATTCATAACGCCGCCTAAAAATGCAGAAAAGGACTCGATGGCTCTAATTGCAGTATCATATTCTTCACATTTGATGAGGAGGCTGATTGTGTTCAGGGTATTATACAAGAAATGCGGACGAATTTGGCTGCACAAAGAATTGTACTGCGCTTCTTTTGCTAGATATTGCGCCTGATAGATTTCTTTTGCCAGTTGTGCATTTCGATCAATGACATTTTGCAATGCCTCTGTCATTTGGTTGAAGGATTCAGCCAAGTAGCCGATTTCATCGTTTGTTGTGACATGAGCTTTTACGGTTAAATCGCCGTCCTCAACATGGTGCATGAGGGCAACGATCTCAAACAGCTGCTGTGTGAATTTCTGAATGATGATGTAGAAGCCAATATCAGCAAGCATGATGCAGAATATCGCCAGTGCAATGCTCTTCATAAGATTGGAGCGCAGCGGAGCCATCAATGTGCGGTAAGAGTGCAACGCCACAATGTTAATGCTGTAATTGGAGAGCGACAGCACATTTACCAGATATTTTTGGCCATTCAGTGTAATGGTTCCAGATTGCCCGATTTTATTTCCATCGGCCATTGCGTCTTCCAAACCGCTGGGAATAGGCGCAGAGCGATACAACACCTGATTCTGCGAGTTTACAATTAAAAGCAGACCTCCTGCATTTAGATTGATTTTATTGCAAATTTTACTGATACCGGAATAATCCGCATCGACTTTTACAACGCCGATGGTTTTGCTGTTATCGTTTTTGCTTCTGAGCTGGCGAACGACTGAAAATACGGTGGTTGGCTTTTCACCGTACACTCTTTCCATGTGCGGCTCAATAAACAAAGGTTTGGTGGTTTCTTTTGCTTCGTTATACCAAGAGCTTTCAGCATAAGTGGCAAGGTCTGGCATATCGTTCGGGGTGCGCGTATAGCTGTAAAGCGAATCATCGTTTGCTATGTATACACGAAGAATTTCACTTCGCGGAAGAGTCATAACCGAGGAAAGAAATCCTTCTACGATGCGCTTGGAATTTAGTTTGTCGCGGGAATTCGTTGGTGAATACTCTAGTTGAGAAAGAACTTCATCATTATAATAAGGGGTGAGCGTAAGGCGATACAACTCGTCCATATAAGTACTGACGTTGGTTCCGGCCTGCTCTATTGTTTGTTGGGTTTGGGCAATCGTCTGTTCTTGTAATTGTTGTGCATTCCAACGGTAGGTAAGGTAAGTAATCGCCAAAATGACGGCGAGGTTTACAATACTGATGGCAATGACCAACCGGGTCTTAAAAGATTTTTTCGATTTGTAAGGGGTCAATTTCGGCACCCTCCTTCCATAATAATTATAAACTCATGAAGACATAATGTGCAATGGGAAAAGCCAAATTCCCAAAAAAGAGAAACCTTTATCTAAAATTTTGGGTATTTATTACAATTACGACTGTGGTACAATAGAGACATAAGGAAGGCGCGCTTCCAAATGATTTTCCGAATTTCAAACCGATCAATTTGAAATTCAAATCACATAAGGAAGGAAGAATACTATGAAACTTCGTAAGTTCGCTGCAATGACGATGGCAGTGGCAATGCTCGGTGGCACGTTGGCCGGTTGCGGCGGCGCAGCCAGCAGCACGGCATCCAGCAGTGCAGATTCTACCCCAGCTGAAAGCACCTCTACGGCAGAAAGCACCGAAACCTCCGGTGAAAAAGTAAATATCAAGCTCTTTACCGGCAAAATCGAAACTATCGATGTGATGAACGAAATCATCGATGAGTTCAACGCTTCTCAGGATCATATCGTTGTTGAGCAAGAATATCAGAAAGATGCCAGCAATGTCATCAAGATCAAATTCGCCTCCAACGAAGTACCTGACATTATGACCACCTACGAACAGGGCTTTGTCGATGAAGGCAAGTACATGGACATCTCGGACTTGAACGAGTTCTGGGATCGTATGTCCCCGGATATGAAGGCCGCTTGCACGGATGTAAGCTCTGGCAATGTCTATCGCATCTGCACGAACATGACGATGGCCGGTTTCTTCTACAACAAGGATATTTTGAGCGAAGCTGGTTATACCGAGTTCCCGACCGAATGGGCAGACTTTGAAACCATGCTGGAGACCATCAAGGAGAAAGAACCTGATGTTACTCCGTGGTTCATCTTCGGTAGTGAGGCTTGGCACCTTGGCCACCTGATTGAGTTCCTGCCTCATGGTTACATCAAGTCCACGCTGGGCGCTGTTGACGCTAAGAAGGCTTTCTTGGCCAACGATCAGGACAAGCTCCAGTTTGCAGCAGCAGATGGTCCGATGGCTGTTTTTGGTGAGGATCTGGTCGATCTCCAGAATAAGGGTCTCATCAACGCTGACGTGCTGACTGCCACGAACGACAACTGCGTACAGGACTTCGCAAACGGCAAGGTCGCCATGTTCAGCAATGGTATGTGGGCGCTGTCCAGCGTTCTCGAAGCCAACCCCGATATGGCAGATAAGATCGGTTTCGCACCGTATCCCGCTTATATGCCCAACTCCAAGCCTGTTGTTCTGAGCGCTGAAGATTCCGGCTACTGCATTTCTGCAACGACCGAGCACAAAGAAGAGTGCATCGAGTTCCTGAACTTCCTGTTTAGCCCTGAAAATCAGAAGAAGTACAGCGAAGTTGCCAAGGCTCCCAGCGCATTTACCGATGTTGATGCTGAGTGGGCACCTGAAAACGTCGTGAAGGAAGTCAATGCTGCCCTGAAGAGCGCTGCCAATATCGGCTTCACCAATGAGAAGCCCGCCGGTTTCTCTGGTGACGATGCAGGTCGTATGGTGCAGGAACTGCTGGCTGGTCAGTATACTCCTACCGAGTTTGCCGAGGCTTATGAGAAAGCCTGGACGGATGGTATGGCATCTTAAAACGACTCTTTTCTCCTTCTAAGTCGTGCGTATCAAATCTCAATAGGTGACATACAAGCAGAGGCGCACCGCATAATCCACGGTGCGCCTCTTACTTGTAAATGCAGGTGTATTACATGAAAAATAGAAAAATCGGTCTACATACATTTATGGCTGTGCCCGCTTTTGCTTTGTATTGCCTTTTCTTTATTTATCCGTTGACAAAAGGCATTGGCATGAGCCTGACAAACTGGAATGGCTACGGGCAAGCCGAATTTATAGGTCTGAAAAACTTTGTTGACTTTTTCAAGGACAGCCGTGCTATTTCGGATATAAAGACGACCGTTCTGTTCGCGTTAGGCAGTGCGCCGCTACTTAACATTGTCGGCTTGCTGTATGCTCTCCTGATGAACAGTAAGTTCAAAGGAAAATCTGTTGCAAGAGCCTGCATCTATATGCCCGCTATCATCAGCCCCCTGATTATGGGTTATATCTGGTATCTGCTTCTCCAGCCGGGGCGCGGCGTTATTTTCAATTTGCTGAATCAGATGGGGCATCCCGAATGGTTCCCCAACTGGATGAGCAGCTATACTTCAGAAATCGTTGTGCTTGTTCTCGTGAATGTTTGGCAGTATGCTGGCATGACGATGATTATCTATTTGGCAGGCTTGCAGAACATCTCGCAGGATTTGTACGATGCAGCAATGATTGATGGTGCTACTGGCTGGCAGAGCTTCCGTTTTATTACGTTGCCGTTGCTGGTTCCTTCCATTCGTATCAATGTGGTTACCAACATCATCGGTTCGCTCTCCGTGTTCGACATTGTAATGTCGCTGACGAGTGGCGGTCCCGGTTATCAGACGGAAACATTAAGTATTTACATTATGCGTATGTGCTACGGCAGCAAAACAGGCTATTCTACGGCAGTTGCTATGATTATGTTCTTGATCGTTCTGATTCCTGTTTTGATTTCGTTGCGCCTGACACGCACGAAAGATTGATAACTGGTGGTGGCTAAAATGAAATCGAAAGCAACTTTCCCGCGCTATTTGGCGATTATTCTGATTTGTCTGCTCTGCCTTTGCCCATTCGTAGTGCTGCTGATTTTGTCTCTGAACGAACCCGGCAGCAACATGTACGATGGCAATGTTCTGATCCCGGATTTCTATTTCGGAAACTATGCAGAGGGATGGGCTAAATCCAATATTGGCCGAGCTATGATCAACTCTGGTATTATTACCTTGACCGCATTGCTGCTGATTGTTTTCCTTGGAGCAATGGCCGGTTATGCTGTTGCCAGATACCCGAACAAATTCAACCGTATGGTGTTCAACATTATGCTTTGCTGCATGATGATTCCCGGCATTATCAATACGGTGCCGCTTTATACTTTGATGATCAAGATCAAAGCGGTAAATACCTTATGGGGCATGGCTTGTGTTTGTGCGACACTCGCATTGCCGCAGGCGGTCTTTGTGTTCTCCGGTTTTATCCGTGCTTTGCCGAGAGAGCTTGAAGAAGCAGCCGTTATTGATGGCTGTACGCCTTTTATGGCATTTTGGCGTATTGTTTTTCCGCTGCTGATGCCCTCCATTTCTGCGGTTGTCATCTTGAATGGCTTTGGCATCTGGAATAACTACTCGCAGGCGGTCTTTTTCCTGCAAAGCAGTGCAAAGCATAATGTGCCGCAGGCATTGTCTGTCTATTTCCAGCAGTTCGCAGGAGCTAAATGGAATCTGATGGCAGCTACGGCGGTCATTGCCATTGTGCCGGTCGTTGTGATTTTCCTTATTTTCCAGAAGAGCCTGATGAAGGGTCTTACGGAAGGTGCGATTAAGGGGTAAGGAGTTATAGAATGGACATTTATCCGTCAAAAGCACAGTTTAGTACAAATGAAACTGTAACCCTTTGCCTTATCTGTGATGATGTACTGCCCATCTCTGTCCATATCCGGGTACTGCTCCTCTCCAAAACGGTATGGGAGCAAAACATTGTATTGACCGAGAACAAAACAACGGTATCCATAGGCGCTTTCTCTGCTACTTTTGCAGGATATGGCGTAAATGTTTATCAGCAGAATGATTTGGAAAAACCAATTTTGCAGACCGCCTTTGATGTTGCAGAATCTCCTAGAAAACTTTTACGGTATGGATTCTTAAGCGACTTCACAGAAAAAGACCGAGACAACGGTGCATTGGAATGGCTGTTAAAATGCCACATCAATCTCATACAGTTCTATGACTGGTCTTACCGCCACGATTCTCTTGTGGCTCCGCAAGAAGATTACCATGATATGATGGGCAAGGAAATCTCCGGCAGTACAGTTAAAGCAAAAATCGCAAAGGCAAAAGCGCTGGGGATGCACCCAACCGCATACGGTGCTGTGTACGCCGCCAGCAAACCATTTTTTGAAAAGCATCCGACATGGGCGTTTTACAATTCCTGTCAGGAACCGTTTGTATTTATTGATGTGTTCTATATCATGAATATTGCGGAGGGCTCGCCTTGGAGGAAACATCTTTTTGAAGAATACCAAAGTGCAATTAGCATGATGGGATTTTCCGGCATCCACATGGACACCTATGGCTTTCCCAAAACAGCATATTCTCATTTGGATGCAATCCCGAAGAAAATCAAATTGGAAAACGAACTTCCCACTCTCATTGATGAAACGCGCGAAAATGTACACGGTGAGGAAGAACCTTATTTGATTTTTAACAATGTCGGAGCATGGCCTGTCCAGAGAACCGCAGATAGAAAGCAAGATGCTGTCTATATTGAGGTGTGGCCTCCTTACGACCGGTATGCAAGCATCGCGCAGCTTATCCGGGATGCAAGAACTTATGCCAAAGATGATAAGAGCACTATTTTGGCAGCCTATCTGAAACCATTCCGGGAAGGCAAACGTGAAAAAGCCCTCCCAGCAGCCAAGTTGCTGATGGGAAGCATTGTCTCAAATGGTGCCACACATCTTTTGACCGGCGAAAACCAAACGGCTCTGACACAGGGGTATTACAGCGATTATACAAAGTTCAGCGATTCCGAAGCCGAAGCCATCAGACGATACTACGACTATATGATTCGGTATGAAAATTTGTTCTTTGATCCCGAATTGCAGGACGTGACGATGACCCATACCGGGTGGGATAACTATGAGTATCAATGCACCAGCCATAAGGTGAGTTCCTACGGTGAAGCAGGGAAAATCTGGATGATTCTCCGTGAAAAAGATTATCGCAAGTGCATCTATTTGCTCAACCTGTGCGGCCAAAGCGAGGATTACTGGAACGAAGGCAAAGAAGAACCCGATACCCAAAAAGATATAAAGTTTACGGTACAGGTTGATACCCCGGTTGAAAGAATTTGCTTCAGCACACCCGACGGAGAAAATATGGACGCGGTAGAGCTTCATTTTACAGAGAAAACCACAAAAACCGGAAAATTTATTGATTTTACCGTACCAAGCCTGAACTATTGGACAACCATTTGGATCGACACAAGAAAGGAAACAATATGAAAAAGCATCATTTTATAAAGATGTCATCCATTGCACTTTCCCTCTGCGTTGCATTAGGTACATTCCCTGCAACGGCGTTCGCCGATGATGCCAATGCAACAACCATCACAAAAGCGTATGTTGATAAAGCAACCTATACGCCGGGGGAGGCGGCAACGATTTACGTTGATGTTGATGGCGCGACTGGAACGAAGACGGCGCATATCCAAATCACTCATCTAAATGAGACTGTTTGGGAAAATGACGTAACATTTACCGCGAACGGCGGAAAAACAACGGTCCCAATCAGTTGGACTCCGCCGACAACGGATCATCAGGGATATTTGGTGTCCATTACGATTGATGGAAAACAAATTGTGACGGCAATTGATGTGTCCAGTGATGTGACAACTTATCCCCGCTATGGGTACAGTGTCGATTTTATGCCCGGTGAGACTTCCGTCGAAAGCGATGCGATGATGAAAGAACTCGCACAGGTCTATCATGTTAATATTGTTCAGTATTATGACTGGATGTATCGGCATGAAAAAATTCTCCCCGATGAGGGAGATGAGTGGGTCGATATGTTCGGGCATACCCTCTCAAGACAGACAATTCAGCAGCGCATTGATGCTGGTCATGCCTATAATCAAAAGGCAATGGCCTATCAGATGTCTTATATGGCACGTGAGGGGTACACAGAAAATGGTGTAGATCCGAAGTGGGGGCTGTATTCCAGCCAAACGAATCATAATATCGATTACAATCCTTCTGACAACAGCACAATTTCTGGAATTGATCAGTATCTATTCCCGTTGGAAGGAAAGCCCGCGCCGCTGCTCATGACGTTTAATCCCTTAAATACGGATTGGCAAAATTTTATGGCAAACCAATATAAAGGTGCCATAAATACTTTGGACTTCGATGGGATTCAGATTGATCAGATGGGTGATTTCTGGGGCAGGGATGCACAATATTATGATTACGATGGCAATTATGTGAATTTGGGCGAATCTTTTGCACCGTTTACAAATGCAATCAAGCGTCAGCTCACAGAAAACAACAGCGCAAAGAATATTGTTACAATGAACGCTGTTAATGGTGGCTCGGAAGACTACTTCTCGTCAAATAGTATTATCTCTACGGCAAATACTGATTTTGCGTTTAGTGAGCTGTGGGGCAACAGCGATAGCTATAAAAAAGTAAATGACTTTATTAACTGGCAGAAGATGCAGGACGGCGGCAAGGCTATTGTGCTGGCTGCATATATGAACCAGTATGACATCAATGGCACTACTTATTCTTATAGCAACGCGCAGCTGACCGGTGTTCATACAAACAGCGAGAACGGTGTCACCTACATTACAGGTTTCGATGAGGTTGGAGACCGTGCAGAAATAACGATTGAAGCTCCCGAAGATGGCAACTATTCTCTCGTTTTCTTGGCCGCGAATGGAACGGATACGCAAGCAAGTAAAAGCATCTACCTTGATGGTACAAAATACATGACCGCATACTTTGATGCTACAAGAAACGGTGTTATCCCCGCAGAGCCGGACTGGTATTATTATTCTTATGATGCATCTTTTACTGCACCTAAAAATCTGTATCTGACAAAGGGAACGCATACGTTGACGATCCAGCAAGATGCTGATGATAATGGTGGAGACATTCGCCTTCAGACAGTTACTCTTGGCGTGTATGACGAAAATTCTGTCCGCTTGACCAACGCGGCAATTGCAGCAAGTGGTGCGATGCACATTGAGATGGGCAGCGGAATGTCTACAACAGCAAACAGCGGAGAAAACTTCAACGATGTATCCCTGCTTGGAAATCCGTACTATCCCAAGGCGGCAAAGTCGATGACCTCTAGCCTTAAGCAGGCAATGTATAATCAGTATCAGTTCATTACTGCATATGAAAACTTGCTTTATGATGCAAACGTTCTGCCTTCGGATACAGGATTACAAAATATCAGCATTTCTAACGAAACTATTTCTGGCGATGCGAAGCCGGGTACGATTTGGTACGTCATTAAAAACAAGGGCAATGACTATGGTCTGATTCATCTAATTAACCTGACCGGCGAAAACGATGAAAATTGGCGAAATGTCACTGGCACGCCCAATGCAAAGCAGAATTTGACTGTAAAGTACTATATCCCGCAATACAAGGATATAAGTGGAGTTTATTGTGCTTCACCTGATACAGGTTGCATCAGCAATGCATTGGCATACAATGTGCAAACAGATGACGTCGGCAAGTATGTCGAAATTCAGGTTCCGTCTCTTGAATATTGGGATATGATTTATATCCGCTATAACGACAATACCTTGACGGACACTGTCGAAGCGGAGAATTCGATTCTTACGAATGTATCCACGAACAACAATCACGGAGGATACTCTGGAACTGGTTTTGTTGATTCTTATGGCAAAGCTGGAGATGCCGTTACGATGGACTTCTTTGTCCCTGAGACTGGGGACTATAAACTTTCCTTTGTCTATTCCGCTGCTGTTGATGGAACGCCGAAACGTGAATTGTATATCAACGCATATGGATATGACAGCATTTCTTTCCCGGCAACAAGCAATTGGGAGGAATGGAATACAAGCGAAACTACGGTTCATCTCCGTGCGGGTATTCAACGTATGGTGGTTTACTGCGGCAATGCAGATGACGGATACATCAATTTTGACTGCGTTCATATTTCCAAATCCGCATAAAGGAGTGTGAGCAACTATGGCAACCGCAAAAAGTCCGTGGTGGAAAAGTGCGGTAATCTATCAAATCTATCCACGCAGTTTCCAAGACAGCAACGGCGATGGAATCGGCGATTTGCAGGGCATTACCAGTCGCCTAGACTATTTAGCCGATTTGGGAATCGACGCCATTTGGCTCAGCCCGGTCTACCGTTCACCGCAAGATGATAATGGCTATGATATTTCAGATTACTGTGATATTGACCCTATGTTTGGAACGCTGGCCGATATGGATACGCTGATTGGTGAAGCAAGGAAGCGGAATATCCGTATCATTATGGATTTGGTATTGAACCATTCCTCGGATGAGCATCCTTGGTTTCTGGAAGCAAAGAAAAGCAGAGACAATCCTTTCCATGATTACTATGTCTGGCGGGACGGAAACGAAGATGTGCCGCCAAACGACATGAAAGCCTGCTTCGGTGGTTCTGCATGGACTTGGGTGCCGGATGTACAGCAATACTATTTCCACCAGTTTTCCGTAAAGCAGCCTGATTTGAATTGGGATAATCCGAAAGTTCGAGAGGAAATCTATAAAATTATCAATTTCTGGATTGAACGTGGTGTCGGTGGCTTCCGGCTGGACGTGATTGATCAGATTGCAAAAGAACCTGATTTGAAGATCACGAATAATGGTCCTATGCTGCACGCCTACATCCGGGAGATGAACCGCCATACTTTCGGTGGAACCGACCTTGTGACGGTGGGTGAAGCGTGGGGAGCCAATGTGGATAACGCGAAAATCTACAGCGACCCCAGTGGCCGGGAATTTTCTATGGTTTTCCAATTTGAGCACATTGGTTTGGATCAGATCCCCGGAAAAGAAAAATGGGATTTGGAACCGCTTGACTGGATGGAGCTAAAGAAGGTCCTTAGTAAATGGCAAACTGGGCTGCATGGTTGCGGCTGGAACAGCCTGTTTTGGAACAACCACGACCTTCCGCGAATCGTATCCCGCTGGGGTGACGATGGAAAATACCGCGTAGAATCTGCAAAGATGTTCGCTACCTTGCTGCACGGTATGCAGGGAACGCCCTACATCTATCAGGGCGAAGAACTTGGCATGACCAATGCGCCGTATGATATATCGGATTATCGTGATATTGAAACGCTGCACATTTACCGTGATAGACTGGCGGAAGGCTATGCAGAGGAAGATGTCATGCGTTCTATTCACGCCAAGGGGCGTGACAACGCCAGAACTCCCATGCAGTGGGATGGCAGTAAAAATGCTGGTTTCACTGTAGGAGAGCCATGGCTAAAAGTAAATCCGAACTATCTGCAAATCAATGCCGCAGGAGAGTGTAATACCGCAGATTCCGTATTTGCCTATTACAAAACCCTCATTGCCCTTCGTAAAAAGTATCCTATTTTTGCCGAGGGTGATTATCAACTTCTTATGGGGGATGACCCGGATGTATTTGCTTATAAGAGAACATGGAAAGATCAGATACTTTATGTTATCTGCAATTTCCGTGCAAAGGAATTGAATGAGGTGATTCCTGAAGAATATAGAAAAGGAGCATTGCTGATTAGCAATTATGCAGAGCAAGGTTCCAGCTTGAAACCATACGAGGCTCGAATTTATTTAGAGCAGCGTAATTAAAACGCATCGGATTTCCAATAAGCAATAGACCACGTCATGGGCCTCACCAGCGTAAAGAAATACGATGTAAGTACAATTACATTAGTTTTTCGGCCCGACAGCTTATTCGGCTGTCGGGCCTTTCTTTGTGTTTGCCTTCAGCAAATCGCTCGTTAAAACGTAACATTTATATATTAGGTTCCCACCCTCATGTCTCACAAGACGAATCGCCTCACATTCGTATGCTTACAGTATAAAACGAACAAATTTCAGCATCAAGAAAAAAATTTTGATTTTTCTCTAATTTTTTTCTCCGAAAACAGTCTTTATATTATGAGAGCAAAAATAAGGCTCTCTCCCCTTGAGGACCTTGAAAGCAAAATATCCGAATCACCGGCTACATACAACTGACCTTGCCGCAACCCAAGGAGCGTTTCGGCAGGTGCGTCCCGGTTCTGACGCGAGGATACCGCCATAACGGCGGTGGAGCGCCCCCAGAGGCGGGAGAGGTGGCGTGGAACACATACC
>ERZ772854.694-NODE-694-length-38205-cov-4.811455_pt1 | contig 38205 bp, 34 predicted proteins | sample MGYA00580844_ERZ772854 | MGnify/ENA primary metagenome ERZ772854 (study PRJEB29015, sample SAMEA2737727) | human gut metagenome | biome: human gut; feature: human-associated habitat; material: faeces | place: China | collected 2012 ...
CAGCTATCATAAGCCAGCATCTGCCTGGAGCGTGTTTGAAAAAGGCTTTCTGCAATCTGCCACACCACATTTTTCTCACGCGACTGAAATTGAATACTCAGTAGCAAAAAGGCCAGTACCACGAAGCTCTCTTTCCTGATTTCAGGAAAAATACTCCGTCAGTACTGACCTTTTTATAATTCAATCATAATAAAGTGAAGGATTTTATCTATGATTCTCTATAAACTACTCTGGCAGCGAGTATTCCAACATAACTCATTATGCAGCTGTCACTGTCACATTTCCGTCTGTTACTTCGAAGTGGTAAGTTCCAGCTACCAGCTCCATCTGCTGTGTCTCAACCGCATTATGTGTTGCCGCACCTGTCACAGTTACGCCGTCGCATGCAGTGACCTCACCAGATACTGGCAGGCACAAGGTTGCGGAGGTGTTCGCCGGAACGGTTACATCATAGGATGTCATCACACCGTCAGCCGCTGTCCAGCCGCTCTTAATTGTTCCGTAAACGGAATCATAGCTTCCCTTCGCCTCTGTGAAATCACCGCCAACAGTCGGCTGCAGGATAAAGTGCTGATAGCCAGGCTGTGTCTCGTCAGACTTGATTCCCAGCTGGTAAGCTACCATCCACTCGTAAACTGCTCCAAGTGAATAATGGTTAAAAGAGTTCATGCTGTTGTTTCCGTTAAATCCAAGCTCATTTGTATAGCCGTTCCAACGCTCCCAGATACTGGTTGCACCCTGTGTTACCGGATAGAGCCAGGAAGCATAGTCTGTGGACTCAAACAGCTTGTAAGCAGTATCATTTAAGCCATAATCGGAAAGTGCATTTAACAGGTTTCCAGTTGCATTAAATCCAGTTGTCAAAGTGTAAGGAACAATCGGCATTCCATCACTGTCCTCACCGGAAGCCTCTGCGATTGTTGCGTTATAATTCTCCAGAACATTTTCCAGATTCTCATCACTTACCACATGAAAACGAAGAGGAGTTGCATAAGAAGCCTGTGTATCCTGAATCTCGCCCTTAATGTTCTTTGTTTTTCCAGTGTCCGGATCAATGAAAAACTCATTCCATGCTTCTCTTGCAGTTGCAGCTGTCTCACGATAGCTTTCTGCCTTATCTGTATCGCCCATAACATCCGCAAGAACTGCTGCCTGATCCAGACAGTTAATATAAAGCACATTTCCAAGCATCACACCGTCAGTCGGGATTCTGGAAAGGTGGTTACAAAGTGTACCAGTCTCACCTGTCAGACGTGCATCCTTTCTGAAGGATTTTTAAAAAGATATATCTGTTCTCTGCCTTTTCTTTCTTCTCATGTTCAATGGCATTATCCAAAGCATTTCCAAACAAAGAAGCAATATCCAATGTTTTCATAAAATGAAGTGCTGTGCCATCTGCCATACAGGTAAAAGAAATCTTCTCCTGCTGACATACCATTTTCTTCTGCGTCAATACAATATCCAGCGCTGCATTTCCAGTCTGAAATGCACTTTCATACGCCTCCATCTGTGTCAGAACTTCCTCCAGTTCCTGATTTTCAGGATTTTCCAGACGTTGCAACTTATGGATATAATGTTTCAGGTCGTGGGCATTCCGGTTCACAAATTCCACATTGGTTTTGGTCATTTCAAACTGCTTTTTCTCCAGTTCCAGAAGCTGCCGCAGCTTCTCATTGTCTGCACTTCTGGTACGCAACTCTACGAATCCAAGGGCAACACCAAGCCCCAGAATATCGCACAGAATCAGAGGTGGATATACCACCCATACCTCCCGGATTCCATAAATCCAGAATAAATAATGCAGGAAAAATACAAAGATTCCAACGGCGATCAGCCAGATCCACGCTACATTACTCAGCATATTTTCCAGTCTTTCCCTGGCGAACCGTCTTATAATCTGAAAATAGAAAATCCCATATATCAGCACCATCAAAAATACAGAAAGGAAAAACTGCCCCACTATAGAAATATTTCTAAAAATAGAATAAAAAACAAAATTATACACATTAGAAGACAAATTCTGGATAAATAGTGCCAGCATACCACTATACAGAATTTCCCGTATGTCTGCCTGGCAGCAAAAATGCCAGAAGCCAAGGCTCAGAAAAAACACCGTAGCAGAAAAAAGCCCCGACACATAATAGGTTATAATATTGGGCAAAATAACAGCAAGCAAAAGAAATGTAATTCCTCCTGCCAGTACACGCAAAAGATAGTTTTTTCTTTTTGGCAAATGCCCTATACACAATGCTTCAGCGGTCAGTATCTGAAAAATATATCCGTGTGCCTGCGTGATTTTAAATACGTCCAATTTTCCCATTTTATCGCTCCATATGCGTTATTGTTCTTTTATATATTCCTTGTTAGCGTTACTGCCTCGTTTACATTACCACATTATTAGCTCTATTCTCTCCTTTACGCTATTGACCCATATATGCCGTCAGCCTGTCCAGGAATTCCCGCTTATATTTCTGCGAAATCACAAACATCTGCTCTGCCACTTTGATTTCATTCCCTTTCCATTCATCCACCATAGAAAGATTCACCAGAACAGAGCTGTTTATCAATGCGAAATGACTTGCCAGAAAGTACTCCTGAATTTCCTTCATGGTTCCACGCATTTTGTAAACATCTCCATGGACATGGAATTCCAGATAATGTTTATTACTTTCTATATATGCAATCTGCCCGGGGGAAACTTTTTTCGCGCCATTTGGTATTTTAATGTAGTAAGCTTCTTTTTTATCTATATATGACAGTGCTTTTTCAAATTTAATGCAGAAGAGCTCATAAACAAGTGGTTTGACAAGAAAATCAAAGGCACTTACTTCATAGCCTTTCAATGCATACTGTGCCATGCTTGTAATAAAAATAAGACAGGTCTCATCCCCTCTTTTACGCAGCTCGGCAGCTGTTTCCATGCCGTCCATATGAGGCATTGCAATATCCATAAATATCAAATCACACCCACCTTTGTAATCCTCCAGAAAGTTCAATCCATTTTGAAATACTGTGATCTTATATTGCAGTTCGTGTTCTTTTCCGTACTGTTCTATGTATTTCTGAAGCTGCTTCTGATATTCCAGATCATCTTCTACGATTGCAATTGTGAGCATATAACTTGACTCCTCCTGTTTCTAAGATAAAACCAATTCTCCACTTTACCCGGGTATATTTGAAAAAGGCTTTCTGCACTTTTTTTAACACTATCTATATCTTTTACTTATGATTTTAATTCTATTTTTTGTATGTAGCAACCTATTTTTCAGCTACCAATAATACATGATAGTAATACGGGAAATTAAAATGGCATGTTATGCCTGGAATGAACCGATTGCATAACACGCCACTTTACATTTATCTTTCGATATATCTTACTTTTTTATAATAGTGCCGCCTTTATTTTTCTTTCCCTGGCAATGTACGTTCTTAGCCCAGAATTTCCACTTCTGCCACAGCTTCACCCAGTTTGGCCTGTGCCTTCACAACCACTTTTTCAGCGCCAGCCTGTGGACGGATGATTGCCAAAGCCTCGCCATAATAGGTGTTCGTCTCATCGCTCTGGTATCTCTCCGGATAATATGGGCATGCACTTCCGAATGCAAGAAGCTCTCCGCCTTCTACCTCCAGCTTGATCCGGCCTCGTGCCAGTGGCTTCGTCTCGCCGTTTTCATCTGTATAACGCATTCTTACATAGCAAAGATCACTGTCTGCATTCACTTTTGTAAGTTCCGGTTCTGCACGAAGTACTGTCTCTTTTCCAGCTGTTTTCAGTGATTTCTCAGCGATCACATTGTCATTTGCGTCATATGCAACTGCTTTGATCTCACCATTATGATAAGTAGTGTCAAAAAATACCTTGCAGTCGTTTTTCGGCTTTTTGGTGCCTACACAATCTCCATTTACATAAAGCTTTACATGATCTGCGCGGGTATAAACTTCGACCTTAGCTGCATTTCCATCACATCCGTCCCAGGACCAGCTTTCCATGGCATTGGTCATTTTCCATGCAGATGGGGAATGGACATCTTTTGTATGATCTACCGGCATAACTGCGATTGCCAGGTCTTCCAGTTCAAATGCGACCCTGGTATAAGCCATCTCTCCAAGCGGCTTTCCAGTCAGGTCAATTCTTCCGGAGCCTGCACTTACCCAGCCGCAGCCACCGTCAAAACGTGGTGCATAATCCTTGTATTCCCATGCACCAATTCCTACTTCGCCCAGATAATCCTGTGCAGCCCAGACAAAATCTCCGATGATACGTTTATCTCTTTTTGCCTCCTGCATAAACTGATACGCATCTGCACAGAAAGTCTCACTTCCAAGAATAATTCTCTTCGGATATTTTTTCAGGTCATGACGGTAACGCTTGATTCCATAGTTATATCCTGCAACATCCATATTTGCATAAGCATCTCTTGTTTTCACATCACATGGGTAAAGAGTTGCTCCTGTTTTCATAAATCCGGCGCCGAAAATTCCGGCAACAGTATTATAAAACTCACTTCCTACAGCTTTTTTCTTTTTCGCATTTTCAGCTGCTTCATCTACTTTTTTGTCGCTGTAAACACCAAAGCCCATAGAACTTAAGAAGTTAAAGAAAATATTAATTCCGCAGCTTACCGGACGGGTGGAATCCAGCTCGTGAAGCCGGTCTGTCAGAGATTTCGTAAGAGCGATTCCCTTCTTCTGGGCAGTCTCGGATACTTCGTTTCCTGTAGAGTACATGATGATTGATGGATGATTGTAATCCTTATCCACCATGTCCTTTAAGTCTTTTCTATAATTATCCAGGATCTCATCTGCATAATCGTATTTGGTCTTGTGAATATACCAGCCGTCAATATACTCGTCCATTACCAACATTCCCATTTCATCGCAGGCACGAAGAAGTGCTTTGGAACAAGGATTGTGCGCGGAGCGGATTGCATTATAACCAGCGTCCAGAAGAATGCGGATCTTACGACGCTCTGCAAATTCATATGCACATGCTCCGAGAAGTCCATTGTCGTGGTGGATACAGCCGCCTTTTAAGAGGACATTTTTCCCATTGATCTGAAGTCCTTTTTCAGGAGTACAGCTTACCATACGGATTCCGAAAGCTTCTTCCTGGACATCATCCCCGAAGGTTACACGACAGGTATAAAGATTTGGAGCTTCCGGGCTCCATAATTTGGCTCCAGGAAGTGCGAGCTCACAGGAACATTTGCCGTCTGCCTGGAGGATTTCCATAGCTACGATATTATCTGCCAGATCCACTTCATTTTCTGTCTTAGAAACACCCTGATTTACTTTTCTTTCCAGAATCTCAACCTTCACTTCACCGGCTTCATTTGGCCATGCTTCCACACGGATCTTCGGCTCTTTATAATCAAGGGTTGTAATCTTCACACTGTCAAAACGAAGATGCTTTTTCGGTACTGTGTAAAGCCATACCGGACGGTAAATTCCGGTGCCAGAATACCAGCGGCTATTTGGCTGGTCATGATTGATCACTTCTACACGAATCACATTTTCCTCACCAAACTTCACATGCTTTGTTGCATCTACATAAAATCCAAGATATCCATAGGAATGATAAGCTACTTTCTCGTCATTGATATATACAGTTGCTTTACGATAAACGCCTTCAAATTCCAGGATTACTTTTTCTTCTTTTGCTTCTTCCGGAAGTGTAAAAGTTTTCTCATAGGTATAATCCTGAGCCTCGTACCATCCGGTATTTACTCCGCCTGCGCTTGTCTCGCTTCTCTCATCCAGCTGCATGGCATCATGGGGAAGTGTAACCGCAAAAGCATCTTCTTTTTCCCCTGTTTTATAGCATATCCAATTCTCGTTAAATGACAGCTTCATAATTACCTCCTGAAATTCATATATTTCTTTTTAACAGCTAAATTGCTATTTTCAATCCATTTGGTGGATTCACCGCACCAACAAAATGTAAACCATTTCGGAGACAGTCTCTGAACAGTTACAATATTTCACATAATTTATACCTGGATTTTACCAAACAAATAGCAGGCTGCACTATTCAAAGCGCAACCTGCTATAAAATACACGCAAACTGTTACAATTTCTCCATATATTTGTCCAGTCTTGCAGGCATCCAGCCCTTCTTCCAACATCTGCAAAGATCCCAGGAATCAAGTCTGCTGGCATACATGGAAACCTCTTTGTCTCTGTACAACTGATAATTCCAGTAGAAAAATCCGGCGGTATCCTTCCATGCATTCATTTGAAGCACAGCAGCCTTTTTATACCATTTTTTACGGTAAACCTCGTAGCTGTCAAGAATTACTTCATGTCCTTTTTTCTTATCTGCAAGCTCATTGCACACACACCATTCCCCGACGAAAACTGGTGTATATTTCTGTGCTTTTTTCAACAGATGATGCTGATATGTGATAAATGCCCGATATGCCCAGAATTTGTGGATGTGCGTCACATCCTCCATTGCCTGAATATAAATATGAGTATCCAGCATTACGTTTTTCATATGCTGCTTTACAAAGAAGTCTTTCCATACACCAAGGCGAAAGCCATCGTGAAATACGATTACTTTCTCTTCCGGCAAAATCCGGCGCAATCTCTTGTAAGCATCCACATAAAACTTTTTCAGAAATCTTGTAGAAACATGATGGGAACCCTTCGCCTCGTCTTTGTCCGCAGCCATTTTCCTGCTTGGCGCAGTCATATAAACACTGAAACTGATTGGCTCATTCAAAACCTCGATTCCAAACAGGCCTTCTCTGTCCTTATATCTTTCTGCCAGTCTTTCCAGTACAGTCAATACAAATTCCACCTCATCCGGCATCTGGCTCCATTTACAAACTCCCATCAAGCCGCCATTGTCATAACTGTTCTGACAGCCAGGTGCCGTATGCAGATCTACAAGAATCTTCAGGCCATACTTTTCTGCCCAGTCAAAAGCTTTGTCCAGATATTCGATACAGCCACTATATGGTTCTCTGTCTCCGAAAATAAAATACGGAACCGGAATGCGGACTGTGTTAAGTCCGTGAGAAGCAATATTATGGAAATCCTCTTCTGTCACATAAGTATCCCTGTGCTGCTTCATCATCGGCCAGAGTTTCTCCTTTGGCACATTACGGTTCAGCCAGGTTTCATCCTCCGCACCTGTTCCCTGGAAGATAAATGGCTGCATCCATTTCTCCAGTACCAGCCAGTTGCCAAGATTGGTTCCTATGATTTTGTCCATGGTAATACCCCCTGTCATATTTTCAATAAATTTCCTCAAAATATCTTCTGCAAATAATTATACAACGCCAGATGCCAGTTTCCCATAGAATGATATCTCATGGGAAATACATCAAAACAGGTATTCACTCCTGCCCGGAGTCTTGGCTCTATGTCAAGAAGTGCCTGATAGTCCTGCACCTGTCCTGGCAATGCAAAATCAAAGTTACCGCTTGCCACATACAGATAATGGATTGGCAAATCTGCAAACGTGCCGGACTGAATGGTATCTTGAAACTGCTGCGCATCTATTCTGCTGCCGCTGAATGTACCGAACCAGGAAAAATAATCCAGGCTCTGACAAATCGCAGAATGATAAGTCGTCACCGCGCCTCTTGATAAACCTGCAAACGCCCTGTGATCCCTGCTTTCGGAAAAGCCCTTATCATCTGCCGTTTTCGCATATGTAGAATAAGAAGACTCAATTTCCGGCATCAGATCATTACGAAGCTCTTTCGCAAAAGAATACGTCAGCTGATCCAGATCATCCGCGCAGTCATCTTCCACATAAAAGGTTGGTGTTACGACGATCAGTGGCTGGATATCTCCATCCGCTATCATATTGTCCAGCATAGTCTTATTGTATGGATTAGTTTTCAGCCAGTATTTTTCGTCATCCCCGGTTCCATGCATCAGATAAAGAATATTATACTCTTTTTCGCTGTCATAGCCATAGGGAAGATAAACATAAGCAGTCTTTTTTACATCCCGCTCGTCTGTTGCATAAGCTTTTGTATTATAAACTACTTCTTCGACTGTTCCAGGCTGTGTTGGTTCTGTTTCGTCATATTTGGCAGGAACTGCCCACAGCTCGTCTCTTGCCTGTCCCTGGGCATTGTGTGCTGCTTCGTATCTCACTTTCCAGAATCCCAGAAAACCTGCAAGGATAACGACTGCCACCATCGCCGGGAAATATACCATTAGGGGTGTGTTTCGTTTTAACCGTTTCTCTTCTGGCTTTTTCTCCGATAACATTCTCGCAGAAAGAACTTTCTCTTCCGTTTTTTTATTCGTCAATACCTTCTCTGCCGATGTTTTTCCTTCTAAAGTCTTTCCCTTAGGAATCATTCCTGCCACTATCTTCATCCTGATTATTGCCGCAATCCCCAGGATTCCACCAAGTGCTGCCACAACGGCTTCCACCAGAAACAGCCAATTGAAATAATACGTGTTAGTCGAGAAGTTTGTATTAAAATACAGAACAAATGCCGCCACAGCAATCACCAGATACAAAACCGGCGTTCTGCTTTTCCATGCCGTATAAGCCACCAGAATAAACAGACCCACGATCAGAGCAAATGTAATAAATGCAGTTTTATCCCCCAGAATCGCGAAACGAAGGATATCGATACCAGACAACAGAATAAGAATAACAGCTGGTATGAAACAAATCCATTTCCACACATGTTTCGTTTTTTCTGTTGTTTTTTCTGTTGTCTTTTCCATAATATTATTTTTTTCTTCAAGTTCTTTTTTCATTTCTATTACCACCTTACCGAAATCAGTTTACCAGATTTTGTATCTGATTAAAAGCTTTTCACTAAATCTATAACAAAACAGATTTTCTATGGTGAGGCTGGCAAATATAAACGGATTTCAGGCAAAAATATGATATGTGAGCAAAATACAATGTTCCAAATGATTTTTCCATTATAAAAAGCTGACGCAAATATTCTCTGCGCCAGCTTTCTCTTTATTTTTGCTCTTCTTCAACCTTCAAAAATGATGTGGTCACTGCCAGAATCGCATACGCGATCATTTCTGCCCCAAGGAAGCCCATAATGATCACCCATTTCGTAGCATCATTCTGTACAGCAGCTTCCATAACACCGTTTACCAGCTGTGGCGGCTGATATCCGCTAAGAGAGATCAGTCCGTTAAATACTGCAGTCATAATTCCACCAGCAGGTACTGTGATAATACTATAAAGTGACATGGAAAGTCCATCACTTCTGTAGCCATTTTTTCTTTCCAGATGATCCAGTACATCTGCAAACAATGCCATCATAACATAGCAGGCAGGAATCGTTCCCAGGGTTTTAATGGTAACCCCGATGGCCACCATTATAAAATTGGTAGGGTTGGTAAAACTGATCACTCCCCCGGCAACTGCCAGCCATAAGCCGGCAACCGTACAATTCTTCTTACCAAATTTCTTTGCCAGCGGCCATGCAGTAAACATTCCAAGAACCATGGGAATACCGGAAAAAACAGCCAAAAGCGTCTGGGTAATTCCATCCTGATATTTTCCAACTATGTAATCACAGTAATAACTCATGGAAAGATTTTTCATTCCACCTGATAAATTAAACAACAGGTAAAATACAATGATCAGCCACCAGTATTTATCTGTTACAACACCTTTCAGCTGCTGTTTCAGGGGAAGCTCTTCTTTTGATGTTTTTTCACCAGCAGGAGCTTCCAGCTTTTTGAGATACAGCTCTTCTGTAATACGTTCCCGGGTAAAGCAGAATTCCACAAGTGCTCCTGCCAGTGCCACTGCTCCCATGATACTCATGCAGATCAGCCATGCCCTCTGGTTTTTCAGTCTGGGATAGATCAGCATCGGAAACAGAATGGATGCAAATAATCCGGCAGCCCCCATATTGGCAGCATTGCTGATAACAGAAAGCTTTCCTCTTGCAGCACTGTCCCTGGTAGACAGCGGAACCATCATACTGTGCGACAGGAAATAAATCGGGTAAGCAACTGCAAAGTACAGATTATAAGACACTGCGATCCAGACCAGCTCCAGTCTGATGTTTCCTGTAGGAACAGAAAACATCAGTACACATGAAACAACCATCAGCGGAGCCGCAACCAGCAGGTAAGGTCTTGCCTTTCCCATTTTCGTTCTGGTTCTGTCAATAAGGATTCCCAGAATGATGTTTGCAATTGTTACAAAAATCGTGCACACCAGAGGTAATGCCGTAATAAATTTTCCAGACAAGCCCAGGGCATCTGTGTAGAAACGGTTCAGGAAGCAGGTGAATACTGCATTCACGATGAGTACGCCAAATGGTCCTAAGAAATACCCCAGCGCCATCTCCGGCAACGAAACAGAATCTTTTTTTAACATAAGCTATTTTACCAATCCCTTAAATGACACTACAAATTCTAAGATCAGGGCTGCAAAGGTCAGTACCGCGAATACCAGGAATCCGGCTACCTGTCCCCATGTATACAGCCCGGAGACAGCCCATCCAAGCGGATCAAGCTGTGATGCGAAGCCATATACAAATGCAACGGAAAACAGGATTGCACTTACAGTGGAGGAAAGATTCAAAATACCAAAAGAATATTTCATGTTAACTACAATGGTAATAATATTTAATACAATAGCAATTGCTGCAATGATTCCAATCTGTTTTACTGCAACCTCTGAAGTGGAATATGCTACCAGTCCGATAATCCCAAGTACCGCTGCTGCCAGAGTCAGCCAGCTACTGGTTGAAAGCTTTTTCGTCTCCTTCATAACTGTTTACTCCTTTTCCTTTCCGTTCTTTTTCAGACTTACAAGATAAAGTACTACCAAAATAACTGTAAGTGCACCAAATGCATATTTGATACCTACGATCAGATTCTGCCACCAGGTATTTACATAGACGATCTGGGTACCTGCAGAAATGCCGTTCATGGCGTTACTCTGGGCAGTTGTATAGACATAAGTCTTAAGTATTTCTTTCATTTTGTGCTGGAAGAGGGAATCTGCTTTGATCTTCTTCATATTCTTATCAGAAGTCATAGCACCCCATTCTGTATCTTCATAAGTAGTCGGGTTGGACAGCATCGTTCCACCACCGCCCAGCAGGGAATCCTTCCAGTTCATATAATCGGCACCATTGATCATATCGGTAACGATCCAGCCAGTGTATCCCCACTCATTTCTTGCGATCTGTGTCTGAACACCTTCATCTGCACCTGCAAAAACAGTACCAACACGGTTAAATGCCGTCATGATTCCTTTTGCAACGTTCTTCTGCATTGCGCCCTGGAATCCTCTTAATTCCATCTCTCTTCCGGCCTGCTCTGTCATAAAGGTAGATAATCCGGAACGGTTTAATTCCATATTGTTAAATGCAAAATGCTTCGGAGTCATCATCAGTCCCTTTGAAGTTCCACCTGTGCAGACTGCAACTCCCATTAAGTTGGTAAGCATGGAATCCTCAGAATAATACTCATGGTTTCTTCCGCAATACGGAGTTCTATGGTTATTTAAGCCAGGACCTAAGATTGATGCAATATTGCTCCATAAACTGTCTTCGCCAAAGATCTCACCTTCACGCTGTACCAGCTCTTTATTAAATGTAGCTGCTACTACCGGCTCTGTAGGCATTCCTGCCATTCCATATCCGGAATATTCATCCTCTTCTGCTACATAAGTAGGCTCATCTGAATTTGTCTTATTCCATTTTACAAAATACCCTGGAACCTGGTCTCTTACAAAACCAATTGGTCCATCATTTGCGTAAGTTCTTGGATATCCGATGCTGTCAATATTCTCGAAATCATCACCGCCAGCTTCCACAAAATTAATCGCCTCATCCAGTGTCACCTGGTCCAGAAGCTGATCCCACTGTGGATCATCGTATGCCAGAACTCCGGTAGTGTTTCCATTTTCATCTGTAAGAATGAAGTCAGCAAGCTGTAATCCATTGTCAGCTCCCCATACTTCGTTATAATCACTATTTTCAGTTAATGAATAAGTATTATTGGTCAGACCAACCATCATTTCCTCAGTAGGAGTGATTGCTTCTACAGGTGTCCAGCCCTTGCTCCAGTCAGAACGTGTGGTATATTCTACTGTGTTCTCAATGAAGTTATTGATATCTGCATCCTGAAGGGCATTTTCAACACCTACAGAATAGGTTTCCTGGTTCTTCTCGCCCAGATTCCATACAATTGCGTTATCTGCTGTGATATTCTCATCTTCATTGATAGCGATCAGATTATCTGTGCTTCCTGTCTTTTTGGCAAGAATGTTGTTCAATGCTTCATGTGCACCATTTCCAACTGCAAAATAATAATCACCTGCATCCAGTACCCATGCACCCTGTGTTCCATTTTCTTTTACAGCATCCTCATCATAGCTTGCCATATACTGTGGATCAAAGGTAATGGTAACGGTTTCTGTTTCACCTGGCTCCAGTACTTTGGTTTTTCCGAAGTCTAACAGCTGAACAGCCGCTTTCTCAATTCCGCCTTCTGTATATGGAGCCTGCACATAAAGCTCTACAGCACTGCTTCCGGCTACATCACCTGTATTGGTTACATCTACCACAGCAGTTCCTTCGCCGCCGATGGCTACATCTACAGATTTTAATTTCTGTTCAAAAGTAGTATAGGAAAGTCCATAGCCAAATGGATATACCATTTCATTTGCATAATCCCATCCGTCACCAGTGGAAGAACCTTCTTTGGTATCTGCATTACCCTGTCCCAGGATCTGATCCTCGTATCTTGTTTCATAATACTTGTATCCACTGTAGATACCTTCGGATTCCACCAGATACCAGTCTGCTTTATTTGCTTCTGTCAGGACAGCATCTTTTCCAGCCTGTGTGCTGTTTGTGTAAAGATAAACGCCCCAGTTTACCATAGATGGGGAAGAAGCAGTGTTAGCCGGATAAGTGTCAGAAAGATGACCAGACGGATTGGCATCTCCGCAAAGCACATCTGCTACTCCAAGGAAGCCGTTCATTCCAGGCTCACCTACCCAGAGGATCGCATCGATTTCTGCGTCATTTTCCAGATCACCAAGTTCCATAGGGTTGTCTGAATTGATCAGTACGATAACCTTTGTACTATGTGCTTTCGCAAGCTCGATCATAGCCTTCTCATTGTCAGACAATGCCAGCGGACGCTCAAAGCTGTCACTTTCATCTCCGCTTACCATATTTGGATTGTAATCCGTTGCTTCTGAACTGTCACGGGAAAGTACGACAACAGCTGCTGTATCATCTGCGGACTTTAACGCTTCGTCTGTATAAACAGATGCCGGAGCTTCACCAACCTTGTACATTGGTGTATTTTCGTATGTCATTCCAAAGCTTGGCATGGAGGAATGTCCTCCTGCTCTTCCATAAGTTCCATTTACTTCTTCACTGCTGTAGAGATCCAGCATAGTCTGATTCAGGGTAAACTGCTTTTCTTCCAGTGCCTGCTGCAGGGAATATGCAGTCTGTCCATTCTCTTCATCAACAGCGACAGAGGAACCGATCATTCCACCTAAAGTAGGATTGATGGAGTTTAATCCCCATAAAGTAATATTTTCGCTGTCCTTTTTCACCGGAAGTGCTCCGTCATTTTTTAATAATACGGAACCTTCTGCACTTAACTGTGTTGCCAGCTCTTTCTTTGCATTTAATACTTCTTCCAGACTGTTAAACTCAGATTTATAATAAATTCCATCTGATTCACTGTCTGTCTGGATTACCTGGTAATTGGTCGTTCCCAATCTACCGTTGATAAACTGTGCTCTGCTGTTTGCAAGCGTCTCTACGCCCATTGACAGCACTAATACAGACGCCGATACGGTTGCAAGTCCCTGCATTGCCTGCTTTTTCAAATGTTTCATTTCTTTCCCCCTCCAAAGTCTTCCCATTTCCATTCATCATACCAGCGGATCATTGGCTTACCGTCGATCCATTCTACCGGCAGCCATACGTATGTGGAAATGCTTGTATTTTCTTTATGTTTGATTTCTACACCCGGCAATTCAACCGCTTCTTTCTCCGAAGTGTCCACCGTCCATGCTCCGCTCGCTTTCAAGGTCCGCTCTGCAAACGGATAGGACAGCCTTGTGATTGCCTTTCCCAGAAATGTAGGCATCCAGCGGTCAGCCATTGCGATATACAATTCTGTCCCCGGTACCTTTAACACACTGGTAAATTGGCTGAAAAATGAGCTTTTCGTAGTATCCTTTATACATGGATCCCCTAATTCCTCATATTTCCCATGCCAGTCTGTGATCCGGCACACCTTACTTGGGTTTGGATAATAACCAGTAGTTCCACTTGTGTAAAGATAATAATTTCCATCTTTTTCAAAATAAGTGGGGGCTTCTCTGGTATATGGCGGATGCAGCCCGTCATAATGAACGGAATACTCTCCGGTCACCTCTGTGAAATTCTCCGAAAGTGTAGCCGTTACAAGCTGAAAGTGTGGTCTGTCAAAAATCAGATACCCTTTTCCTGTGTTTTTGTCTACTGCGATGGTAAAATCCCCGGTGTCCATTTTCAGCGGCTTGTACACCTTATGGACATATTCATAGGGTCCCATGAAATCATCTGCCTGCAACACACACATAAACTGGCTTGTCACACCGGCCATGATCTTGAGCCATGCCACATATTTTCCGCTCTTTTTGCAATACACAATATGCGGACGGTCCATACAGTAGGTAGGGTGCAGTGGACTGTTCAGATCATCCGGATCCGGGTGAATGATAAGGCCAAGGTCTTTCCAGTTATACAGATCTTTCGATGAATAGGCTCTTACACCCCAGTGCCAGATCGTATTAGAAGGGCCGCCCTTGGTATATTCCTTGTTTTCGCCATACCAGTAATACGTTCCATCTTCTTCACTGTAAAAAACCGAAAAGCCATGAGCCTGGATCGCTTTTCCTTCAGTATCCAGCCACTTCTTCCCTGGTTTAAAACTATGGTACATCTCTTCCTCCTCCTTTTTTTCAAGCATACACTATAAAAGTCAGATATTTCCGGCTTTGTCATATAATCGCCTTTTTTTGACACAAATAATTCTGTTGCGAAGAGATTCACATTTTTTACTCCAGATACGAAAAAAGTAAGCGGTCTGCCTGCTGTACAAACCGCTTACTTTTTATTGGTCTTTTTCTGATTTTAATTTACGGACATCCTTTCCTGCATCTGCAAAAGCAGCTGCAGTTCAAACCATTCCCCGTTTACTTTTCCCATAATGGAACCGTCATATTTGTTTACGATAGTCTCCATGCTTTTCATTCCAAATCCATGATTTTCTTTATCTTTTTTGGTTGTCAGGGGAATGCCGTGGTCAAATGCCGGAACCTCGGCAACTGTATTTTCGATACGGATTCTTACGAAATGCTTCACTTGTTCAATGGTAATGTAGATCAGCCGTTTATCCGGATCCTGGAATTTCATAACTGCTTCCACTGCATTATCCAGGGCATTCCCGATCAAAATGCTGATATCAAAGGGATCCATAAACGACAGGATCTTGCCATCTGCAATGCAGTTCATCTGAATTTTTTTACTCTGACATTCAATACTTTTCGCTGTTAAAATTGTATCCAGAACCTTATTTCCGGTTTTATTCTGCGCCTCATATATTTTTATTTCATTTTCCATTTCCAGCAGACGTTGCCGTACCGTTTCTTCACCAGCCTCTGACTTTAATACATTGAGATAATGTTTCAGGTCATGATATTTCTGATTTACCAGATTGGTGCTGTTTTCCATTGTCTGATAGTTATCCTTCTGGAACTGCAATGTCTTCTCCAGAATCTGCACTTCATAGCGCCATTTTTCATCCATCATCCGCATATGTATCACATAAAGAGCCGCCACGCCACAGAGATTTATTACCATACGCAGCAGAAAAAATTCCCTGGATGTCGCCGCTGACAACGGGGTGTTGGACCAAAAGCAGCTGATGTTGCTGGCAAGATGCACCAGAAGTACAATAAATCCGGTACTGAAAACTTCATGCAGACGGATCTCAGGCTGTTCCCATTTATATAGGATTTCGCGTCCTGCCACACAGCAGATCACCAGAAGAATGCCATGAATAACCAGCAACATCAGAATTTGTGTCAAAAGTGTCTGCGACTTTACATCTCCATCCACAAAGAAGTAGTACAGCTGCCACTGGATCGCGGCACAGCATTCTGACAGCATAAGCGCCCACGCAGTATAATACCAGGTTTCCATCCAGCTTCTTTCACATGCAAATTTCAAATAGAAGAAACGCACCAGAACAATAAATCCACTGATGGGCACATACAAGGCCTGGCTGATATTCTGATAACCATCCGTTACGATAATGATCCAGAAGATAAGGAACGTCATCAGGATAGTTCCTGGAATCTCTTTTTTCCATTTTCTGTCTTTATTTAGAAGCAACATTACCAGTGCAGAATATAGCGCATATGCAAATGCATAATAAAGTCCTGGGGTTCCATCTGTCGTTGTCATTATTTGCTCACCTCACTGATATACCGGTTAAATTCATTCAGCAATTCCTTCTTGCGTAGTTTCGCCACCGGAATCTGCTCTTCTCCGATCTGCACAGTTGCCTCTCCTACGCTTTCCACATAGGCCAGATTCACCAGATACCCTTTATGACACCGGAAGAAATAATAGTCCTTCAAGGTAGCTTCCAGATCTTTTATGATTCCACGTACCGTATAGGTAACGCCGTCCTTATCCATATGATAGATCAGGTCATGCTGCAAGGCTTCGATATACATAATATTTAAAATATTGACCTTCTGAACCCTTCCCTTCAGATGAAGTGTGATATATTTTTTCGCACTTCTTCTCTCCATACGCTCCAATGCCCGTTCCAGCCTCTGGGAAAAAGCATAATAGGAAATTGGCTTCAGCACATAATCCAATGCGTCAACCTGATAGCCCTTCAAGGCAAACTGGGGCATATTTGTCACAAAAATAATGATAACATTGGAATCCATCTTACGGATATGCTGGGCTGCCGTCATTCCATCCATAAACTTCAGCTCAATGTCCATGATCAGTATGTCAAAATCCCCATGATACTTTTCCACCAGGTCTGCTCCATCCTCATAGCGGACAACCTGAAATCTTACCTCATTCTCCTGCTCATATTTGTTCAGATACTCCTGCAGGGTTTCTGCATAGGAATCATCGTCCTCTACAATTGCAACCCTTAATAATTCCTTGAATTTTGGCATAAAAACTCCGCCCCACTTCCATCACAAATTTCTTCCTCTTTTATCCGCCAGCCATGCCGGCAGGCACTGTACCCATTTATTGTTTATTATATTTTAAATACCTCTTTTCGTCAAATTTTTGTAATTTTCTATTACATATGAAAGAATCCTGCTTTGCAGGATTCTCCGCCTGCGGCGGGTCGCTTCATGCGACATCTGCCTCTCCGCCGCAGTGCGATCCTGCCCGGCAGGGCTTTTTATGTAATAGGAGATTCCGACGGAATTTCCTATTACACAAAAAAAGAGACCAGAACTCTCATTCTAGTCTCTTCCATTCACATATCCTACCATACTTCTTCAAAAATCTCCGAATGATTGGTACAAAATTGGTACAAACTCTCGAAAATTGGTACAAAGCATAGTGTTATTTTTTGATATTCTTTTATTAATACAGTTTAGCACCAGCCGGGATGTGGTTATCAACCATCAGAAGGTGAAGTTTTTCCTCTCCTTCTTCCTCGTGGATTGCACTGAGAAGCATTCCGCAGGATTCAATTCCCATCATTGCTCTTGGCGGCAGGTTTGTAATTGCGATCAGTGTCTTGCCAACCAGTTCTTCTGGCTCGTAAAATGCGTGGATTCCGCTTAAAATGGTGCGGTCTGTGCCAGTTCCATCGTCCAGTGTAAACTGAAGAAGCTTTTTGCTCTTCGGAACTGCAACACACTCTTTAACCTTAACGGCTCTGAAATCTGACTTACTGAAAGTATCAAAGTCCACATAATCAGTGAACAGCGGCTCAATCTGTACCTTGGAGAAATCAATTTTCTCTTCAACTGCAGGTGTAGCCTGTGCTGAATCAGTGTCATTTTTTGACTTTGAGGAAGCCTTGTCAGCATCAAGAGATCTCATTGTCGGGAATTTAAGTTGGGATAATCCATTAAAGTCCACAACGTGCCAAAAAACACCTATTGGCTGTATTTATCAACAATATTTCCAGTCCACCAAAATCCATATAAATCCACTAATTCGATGTCATTTTGATGTAAACCGGATAATTTGATGTCAATTTTCCATACTCGGGTCCTGCTCAAAAGGACTCTTTCCTAGAAAATATTGTTACTGTGTTCCAAAGCTTTTATTGCTTCCTGCTTCTTCAGTTCTGTGGCTTCTGCATATATGTCCATTGTCGTTTCAATGTTTGCATGGCCCATAATTGACTGAATCACTTTCAAGTTTGTTTCGTTCTCACAAAATCGTGTACAAAACGTATGCCTGATATGATGACAGGAAAAATGAGGAATTAATAAAGGCTGACGCCTTTCTTTCTTGGCTTTCAAGATTTCCTCTGTATTATAAGCTTCATAAATCCTTCTGATTGCCCTGTTAATTACACTTGGATTGAGAAGTTTTCCCTCACGGTTCGCAAAAATAAAACCACTCATACCATCAACCACCGTAACATTAAAGCCATTTTCTTTCTGTACTTCGTATTCATCCTGAAATGCCTGATATACCGCATCCATCATAGGAATTACACGAACACCTGCTTCTGTTTTTGGAGACGAAACGTGAAATTCACTTTTCCCATTCTCCATAAACATATAAATGACACTGTGATTGATACTGATTAAACGCTTCTCATAGTCTAAGTCTTCCCATCGGAGACCAATCACTTCTCCGATTCTGCAGCCGGTTCCAAAAAGAACCGTAAACAAAGGTAACCAGTGACAATATACAGGACTGTCTGCTACATAGTTTAGAAAAGCTCTCTGCTGTTCCAATGTCAATGAATGACGAATCCCTTTATTCTTGCCAAATCCCTGCTTGATTTCTGCCATCACCCGATCTGACGGATTGTTTCGGATTACTCCATCTCTTACTGCCATCTCAAATGTCGGGTGTAAAACGGTATGAATAGTATCCAATGTATTGGTCTTTAATCCGCCGCCATTGATTAAGGAATAATAAAAGAACTTCACATCTGAATATTTTATATCCGCTATCATTCTCTTTCCAAAAGTATTTCTCACACAATGGTCATACATATATTTATAGTTTGCCCTCGTATGCTCTTTCAAATTATACTTTGTTGAGATGTAGCGATCAAAAACATAATTCAAAGTGGCTTTTCCCGCACAATACGAATCAATTCCATCCAACTGATCACGAACTAATTGTTTTTCCTTCTCCCGAAGTTCCAGCAAGTCATTTGCATATATTACACGTCGACTTCCATTTGGATCAGTATATTGGTAAATATACCGTAAATCACTTTTTCTCTGGCTTTCACCTTTTCTTAAAACTCTACCTTTGTTATCTTTTCTCGACTTTGCCATTAACTACCACCTTTCCATAATGCGGAAAGAGGTTTTAATACTTATTTGTCTCCAGTTTCATCCTGCCTCTGCAACATTTTGAAACCTTCAACCAAAGTCTGTGTTATGGTTAGATTATGCTCGCTCGCATACTCTTTTATATCCGTATGCTCATCTTCCGTGAGGCGGATAAAAATGCCTTGCGACCTTGGATTATCTAACCGTGGTCTACCGGTTCTCGCCACCGCCATCACCTCCGTTTCATAATCTGTTATCATAATACATCTTGTATATCTAAAAGTCAAGAAGTTTTTGATATACAATAATTCAAACCTCTTTCCTATCAGATTTCACACTCTAAATGATTCCAGATATTCCTCAAATATTTTGGTATTGACTAATGTCAGCCGGTTAATTTTGTAAACTGCATGTGCATCCTGTGCAAGTTTCATAAATGTATGTTTACACATTGAGTATCTTTTCGCGCCTTCATCATATCTGACAAAATCGCTTTGCTGCACTCTTTTCTCCATAGTGCCCTCCTTTGTTATTATGGTAAATGTTTTGATTATTTTCTGGTATGCCTACCAATAAAAAAATACTTTTCAAATATTCTTTTATTGGTAGACATCACAAAGAATCCTGCAAGCGGCTATCAGGTATAGCCCCATTGGATTTGCACCATCCTCATCGGACCGGAGTTCTTCCGGAAGTATCATTATCAAGAACAGCATCCTCGCCACAGAGTACCTATCTCTCTGTCGGGAATAAACAACTATCGCTCGTACCTTTACTTCAATACCCTAAACAGCATTTCTTCATTTTTAATCTTTCCAGATTTCCAACAATTCTTCGGGAAATAAAAAGGACAGGTAGTCCTGGCGTATTTATTCCATGGCTCAACTGCTCCATACGTCTTGCAGGATGAACTATATTTAATTGTCAAGGTACCGGTGCATCTGAATAACGTCTGCCTCCTGAAAGGGAAAGAAAGCAGAGTGAATCCTATGCTATTTTAAATTTCAGAATTCCTGTAATCAGTTTTGTTTCCAACCGCCTGCGCAAGGTATTGTCTACACAGTAATGAGGCAGACCAAATTCATCATACATAATTCTTGTTGACAGACTTTTTATGTAGCCTTCATAATGCTTTAGTACAATATTAATTGCCTCCACATCACCTTCAGACGCCGCCCAGATCACATGGCAAGGCAGCAATTCCTGTTCTTTCGTACACTCATTCGTTTTTTCCATCTGTATTTTCCTCCATTGCCTTTTTTAATAAATCCAGGGCTTTTTTCCGATGCTCATAAATCGTGCTGCACACAAGATTCATTTCTTTTGCAATTTCCGTATCATTCATATCCATAAAATAAGATAAAAGAATCACATTTCTCTTTTTCTCGGTTAGGGCCTGCAGTGCCTCTGCAATCAGATCATCTTTGACTGTAATATCATATCCAAGAACCTGAAAGCAGTCATTTTCCATGTCATATTCATCTATTGTATAAAGCTGTGACAGTGTTTTCTCTGAAAGTTCAGAAAGCATCACCTCATGTTTTCTCCGATACGCCAGGTGCCTTTCATAATCAATACGTTCACCCTTTAATACTTTTTTACAAAAATAATCAAACCGGCATCCAACCGAGTTTTCGTAGGAAGAAGACTTTTTCATTCGATTTCACCTCCTTCCTGTCCAAACTGGCTATGAACGAAGTTCTTTTTTCCCTTTCGCTCATATACCGAATCGACTGGCCCGGATTTTCGGGTGGAGATAAAATCTTTTGAAATTTTTTCTATTTGGTCGGACTACGACATTTTCTAAAAAAGAGCATAAAAAAAACGTTCCGTAGATTTTTCATCCACAAAAACGCTTGTATTACTACCATATTCTGCACTACTAAAATATGACTATTTTCTTTGTGAGATACATTGTATCTCTTTTCTATCAGGTCTGGAACTAATTTCTTCTTATGTATTCTCTCTTTCTGTCTTCTTCCGTTTTCAGAGAAAAGCACCTATTAATCACTCCTATTCGTAAAATGGGTACAATACTTCTTTCTCCGAACACTAATCATATAGTACCTTCTCTCAGAAGCTTTTCAAATCAAGTTTTTCCAGAAAACTGATATTAGTTTTCAATACACTTTACCCAACTTATTTTTATAAAACAGCAACACTGGCAGGATTTACTCCTGCCAGTGTTGCTGTTTATTCCGCAGCTGCAATCATATATCCTATAATTCCCAAAAACAAAAGAACTCCCGCAGTCTCATAACCTGCTCTGCTGATTCCGATAAATAATACCCAAAGAAAAACAAGACCAGGAATCCGTTTTCCGCTTATGCGAAGATATCTATCTTCTTTCATAATCTCTCCCTCTATACAGAGCAGAATTACTCTTCCGGTTTGATCCTTGCAACTCCCGTATCAATTGCTGCTTTTGCAACTGCCGAAGCCACAGCCTTACCTACCCGTTTATCAAATGCTTTAGGAATGATATAGTCCGGTGAAAGTTCTTCCTCTGTGATCAGTCCTGCCAGCGCATCTGCTGCTGCAATCTTCATCTCATCATTAATATCTCTGGCACGTACATCAAAGGTTCCCCGGAATACTCCCGGAAATGCCAGTACATTATTGATCTGATTCGGGAAATCACTTCTTCCGGTTGCGATTACCTTTGCTCCCCCTGCTTTTGCCTCATCCGGATAAATCTCCGGTGTTGGATTTGCGCATGCAAAAATAATCGCATCCTTTGCCATTGTTTTTACCATATCTGTTGTAACCATTTTAGGAGCTGACACACCGATGAATGCATCTGCACCTGTAAGCATGTCTGCCAGAGTACCGGATTTCTTTTCCAGATTCGTTACCTTTGCCATCTCTTCTTTAATGGCATTCATACCCTTTTCACGGCCTTCATAAATTGCTCCATTGCGGTCACAAAGTGTAATATTCTTATATCCTGCCTTCAAAAGAAGCCTTGCAATAGAAATAGCAGCTGCACCCGCTCCATTAATTACGATTCTGACATTCTCTTTGGTCTTTCCTACAACCTTAAGTGCATTGTTCATTCCTGCCAGAGTGATGATTGCAGTTCCATGCTGGTCATCATGGAAAATAGGAATATCACATTTTTCTTTTAATTTTTTCTCAATTTCAAAACATCTGGGTGCTGAAATATCCTCGAGATTCACACCCCCAAAGGAACCTGAGATCAGATATATGGTATTTACAATCTCATCTACATCCTTTGATTTAATACAAAGAGGAAAAGCATCTACATCACCAAAAGCCTTGAATAAGACACACTTTCCTTCCATAACCGGCATTCCGGCTTCCGGACCAATATCCCCAAGTCCTAAGACTGCCGTTCCATCCGTAACCACAAGACACATGTTATGACGTCTTGTAAGCTCATAGCTTTTATCAATATCCTTCTGTATTTCCAAACAAGGCTGTGCAACTCCTGGTGTATATGCCAACGACAGATCGTCCTTTGTTTCTACCGGAACGGTCGTTACAACCTCTATTTTACCTTTCCACTCTCCATGTAAACGGAGAGACTCTTTTGCATAATCCATCTTCCTGTTCCTCTCTGTTTTCTTTCAATATCATGGTTCTACGATTACTCCCACACCGTCCGGCACCACAGATACTGTGGACATTTTTCCTAAAACCTGTGTTGCCATTGCAAGAGCCGTATTCACATCCGGCGCCCAATCCATGTGCATATCTTCAATCATGGTACGATTTTTCTCTTCTGTTACTACAATGCATCCGGCTTTACACAGAACCCTCGCCAGAACCTGTGCTTCCCACTGATCCATATGTGTGTTTTCAGGCGGAATACTACAGATATCCGCTGCTACTTCTTCTGCACATTTACGGTCTGCAAACCAATGATAAAAATCTTCACCGCCATGTCCATCACACAATTGTGCACACATAATGATAATGCCGCCTTTGCGTACAGTTGCTTCTGCAGCTGTCATTCCCTTAACAGCCTGATACATATTCTGATCCAGGGGATATCCCCCATTAGATGTTATTGCAATATCCGCTTCTGCAGCCTTTACTCCTGTCCATTTACGGCAAAGCTGACAACCCGCCTCGTGCGCTGATTCAAGATTTCCCGCAAAAGCAGCTTTTACACACTTCTTTTCATCAATCAGTACATTCAGAATAAATGACAGTTTTGCAGCTTTTGCAGCAAACAGCATATCACGGTGTATAGGGTTATCTTTAAGGTTTCCCTGTCTTGCTTTTTCATCTCCGACAAAACGTGCATTATGGTTATAAAGCACAGTCCTTTTTGCAGCGATCCCCGGAAGGATGCTTTTGCGTCCTCCCGAAAATCCGGCAAAAAAATGTGGCTCCACAAATCCTTCTGCAACAACCAGATCTGCTTCTTTCACAAGACAGTTCAGCCATAACTCACCACCGGAGGGCAAAATTCCAAAATAAGCCATGTCTTCTTCTTTTTCCGCCTTGTGAACCACAATCTTTTCCTGTTCTACAATACTGTCTCCAAGTTTTTCTCTTAATTCATCATCTGTAGTAGGCCGATGCATCCCGGTTGCGATTAGGATCGTAATTGCGGCATCCGGATTATTCCTGCGTATCTCCTCCAGTAAAAGGGGCATTGTGATACGGCTTGGCACCGGACGGGTATGGTCACTTGTGATAATGACGATCTGTTTTTTTCCTCTGGAAAGTTCACACAAACGCGGGGAGTCAACCGGATTTTCAAGAGCATTCCTGACAAGTCCGCTCTGATCCTGTCCGGTTATTTCTGATGCTGCCGGCTGAAGTACAGCCAAAAGTCTGTCATCAGAAACATTCAGTATCTGCTCACTCTTTCCATAAGGTATCCTGATCTGTGCCATTAATAATTACCTGTAAACATGGTCTTTGGTTCCGGAGGCATATAATCCCCAAAATAAGAAGCAAAATCCATGTTCAGATATTTGCAGAGTTCCAATACTTCCCTCATAGTATTATCATTTACCTGAATACCGTTGGCCCTGCGGTCAGCCATAGCTTCGATTTCTTTCTCGCCATGGGTGTAGATACGTTCCCGGCCTTCTGCTTTCGGACTTTGCCTTAACTCCTCCAGGTATTTCGAAAAATGTTTCCGAATCTCCTTAGGGTCACCGAAAAACGCCGGATTAATTGCCATAAATCCATGACAGATTCCAGTTCCTCCTTCTATCTCAGGAGTACAGCAATAATTTGAGGTCACACCCATAGACAAAATGGAGCTGAAAATCTCACAGAGCATTCCATATCCATATCCCTTATGGCTTCCTGTCACTTCGGAATTGCCGCCTAACGGCATGATTCCTCCGCCTTTTTTGGCCACTATATTACTCAGGACATCAGGAGCATTATTGCTTCCTTTTCCATCCTTATCAAGAGCCCATCCATCCGGAAGAGGTTTATCCATTTTATTATACATTTCCAGTTTTCCTCTCGTCACTACTGTTGTAGAACAATCAAAGAAAAACGGATACGGATCCGCGGGCATAGAGCAGGCAATCGGGTTAGATCCAAGCATAGCTTTTTTTCCAAATGTAGGTACCATAATTGCCTCAGAGTTTGTACAGGAAAAGCCTATGAGACCTTCATCACATGCCATCTTTGCATAATATCCTGCAATTCCGTAATGGTTTGAATTACGAACGCTGACAATTCCCACACCGGATTTTTTTGCCTTTTCAATGGCAAGTTCCATAGCAAAATGGCCATTGAGCTGTCCCATTCCGTTATGACCGTCAATTACAGCACTGACAGGTGTTTCAAATACCACCTCGCATTTTGCATCCGGATGAATCGTCCCCTTCTCGATTCCTTTATGATAACGTACCATTCTCTGCATACCATGACTTTCAATTCCGTACAGATCCGAAAGGAGCAGGACATCTGTTATAATGCGGCTTTCTTCTTTTGTAAAACCAAACTTTTCAAATGCCTCCAGACACAGACTGTCCAGAGTCTCATAACTCCATTTTACATATCCCATCGTTCAAAATACCTCCCACAGCTTACTTCTGCTCCAGAATCCATTCATGTTCCGGATCATTACTGCGGTTGAAGCCCTGATACTCACCAGCCATCAGCCACAGAAAATAAGTCTCGTAACCCGGAATGGAAACTGTGGTATGATAACCTTTCGGAAATTCTACCAATTCATCCTGTTTCACACGGTATGCTTCGTCAATCTCCCCATCAGATGTATAGAGACACTGTACTGCAAATCCCTGAGACGGATTAAACAGGAAATAATAAATTTCCTCGGCAATACATTCTTTCGGCATATTATCTTCATCATGTTTATGAGGCGGAAAACCTGCCCAGTTTCCAGGAGTCACATAAGCTTCTCCTATAGTCAGAACTTTTGCATTGCTGTTCTGATCGATAATAAAGCTCGTCTCTCTCTGATAAGGCTGTTCTCCAAGTACTTTCAATACAACATGGTCTTCTTTTAACAGCTGGGGTTCTGTCTTTTCTTCCACAGGTGTTCCACATACTGCGATCTTGATGTGGTCACATGCTTCAATGGTCAGTTTCTGATCTCTTGGCATATAAAAACTCTCTGCTTTTCTATTCTCAAAAACTGTAGTACGGTTTCCTACACGCTCCCATTTCACATCCCCGAAAATAACATTACAGTGGCCTTCCAGCATAATAAATGCGACCTCTCTATCCTCTGTCTCAAAATCAAGCTTCTCTCCGCCATCCAGTTCAATGATACCGAACTCCAGCATTTTCAATGAACATTTTCCAATCTCACTGATTTTTGTATATCCTTTTTTTGGCTGATAACTTTTTTTGTAATTCATAAAAACCCTCCATTCTCTCCCTGCCAAAACAAATATTCGCTGCAGGGAATTTACAATGTATCGTAACTCTGTTTGGTATCTTCACAGTTACAATTTATCAATAAGCAAAGACAATGTTTCTTTCCAGTCTCCTACGATTCCATAATCTGCATAATCAAAAATCGGAGCCCTGGAATCCGAATTAACAGCGATTATTTTTTCTGAACCCGACATTCCGGCCAGATGCTGGATTGCACCACTGATTCCAACTGCAACATAAATCCGGGGATGAACAATAATTCCGGTCTGACCGATCTGACAGGCATAAGGCGCAAACCCAGCATCCACTGCCATTCTGGAGGCCCCCAGAGCTGCTCCGGCTTTTTTAGCTGCCTCTTCCAGAAACTTAAATCCCTCTTTTGAACCTATTCCCATTCCCCCGGCAAAGATCATATCTGCCTGATTTAACGGACAGGTTTCCTCAAAGGACCGGAACTCAATCTGTTGTACAGATACACTGCCTGATATTTCATACTCTCTGACAGTACCAACAGGCCGTACATATTGTTTTTCACGAAAAATCCCGGGGCGGACAGTAGCCATCTGAATGCCATATACCGTCTGGATCTGTGCGACCAGATTATTTCCGAATGCAGGGCGTATTTGAAGAAGCTTCCCATCTTCCTGCATGGCCAGATCCGTACAATCAGCTGTCAGCCCTGCATCCAGCATACCTGCGAGAATCGGCATTACTGCACGCATCCGGATATTGGCAGGCGACAAAATCATTTCCGGATTCCAGTCATTCTTTACCCTGTCCCGAAGCCAGGATGCAAACAGGTAGTCATCCGATAAAATTCCTTTATATATGATAATATCTGCTCTGTCCGCACCATATTTAAAAGCCATTCTGGCTTTTTCTGCCGAATCTGTCAGAAAATGTACATTTCTTTTATCTGGAAGTGCCAGTTCTGCAGCTTTTGAAAGAAGCCCCCAGTCCGGCTCTCCCGGACATAGTACTAATATTTCTTTTTTCATCAACTGTTCTCCCTGATCATTGCAAGCATTCTTTCCACACCGACCGTCACATCCGTCTCTTTGGGGCCTTTACGAAATCCTGTCTGCAAATGTTCTGCCTTTATCACCTTTGTACGGGAACCACTTAATCCACATTCTGATCTTGACAGACCAAGTTCTTCCATAGAAAATACTTTAACCTCTTTTGAAGCAGCATCTCTTCTTCCTTTCAGTCCTGCCAGCCGAAGCGGGTATGCATATTCACAAAGAGAAATAACTGCAGGCAGTTTTACTTCCAGCAGAGAAATCCCATTTTCAAGCAGACGGAGACATTTACAATGATCTCCGTCTGAAAGTATCTCTTCTATATTTGTAACACAGGGAATTCTCAATTCTGCTGCCAGTTCCCCCGGAACCTGCCCGGTTTCTCCATCAATTGCCCTTCGTCCACATAAAATCAGATCAAATTCCCCCATTTTTTTCACCGCAGCGGCAAGAATATGGGATGTAGCATGTGTATCTGAACCAGCCATGCCTTTATCCGTCAGCAACACCGCTTCATCCACACCTCTGGCAAGGAGATCTTTAAGAAGCGGTATTACGGCTGCAGTTCCCATAGTGAGAACTGTAACCGAAGCCTCCGGTCTGTGCATCAGCGCAGCTTCGACCGCCGCCATATCTGATATATTGATCTGATGAAACATCCTGTTCCTGTCCATACAATGATTATCATCCATCTTTACCCTGTCATCTACAGGAACCATTTTTACACAGACTAAAATATTTTTTATCATCAGCAGATACTGTCAAGAACATCAAAAAGATCAACAAGTTTCTTGCCTTCCGGTACATCAAGTGCAAGGCATTCATAACTTTCCGGATTTGCGGTGATCATAACCTCAGCATTTGCACGCAGAAGATCATCCCAACGTCCGGATGCAGTTTTCTTTACAATCTCCGGCATGTAAGCATTAGCTACAGTTGAACCACAGGATTTTGCCAGTTTTTCTTTATTAAACATTTCAATCAGTTCGTATCCTGCTTTCTTTGCCAACTCTCTTGCAGGAGCAAACTCATGGAAAGTACGTGCAGAACGGTCATCATCATGATATGCTGCCACACCTTCTGCTTTACCTTTGATCACCAGTTTGCCGTCCTCTACAAGTTTTGCTGCATATGCTACTGCAGAGATGATATCTGCCTTGATTTCACATCCCCATTCCGGATATTTTTGTTTCATGATTTCTTCATCATAGCTGTCCAGAACAACAACTGTTTTTGCTCCACTCTCGTTTACTGCATCTGCGCAGTGCTTTGCCTGTTGCTGTACTTCTTCCACATATCCAGCCAGGTCTCCCAGCATAACACCGGATGCAGGTTCTTCCTTAAGCACCATATAGGACACTCCGGCTTTAGACAACAGACTTAAAAATGCTTTGGCCATAGCAGGCGCATTAAATGCAGCTGCCTCACCTATGTACACAAGAACCTCTCCCTTGTTCTCTGTTCCAAAAGAAGGTTTCTCTTTCCCATAAATGTTTCCGGTTTTTTCAATATTATCAACCAGATCCATTACAGCCTTTGGTGCAAGACCATTTACTACTGCTTCTGTACGTGCTTCACGGATGAACAACGGCGGCTGATAACCGGTAGCACAGTCATTTGTACATGCATCACACAGAAGGCACTCATACATAGCCTGAGCCATATCCGAATCAAATTCTTTTCCTCTTGCTGTCATAGACAAAAGGAGTCCTTTCGCACGTGGTGTATTGATTTCTTTTCCTGTCTGGAGCTGAACCGGACAAAGGTGGCGGCACATCCAGCAAAAACGGCATTTATCTGCATGTTTACTTGCAAGCTGACTAATCATCTTCTCTTCCTCCCTTAATTACAGACCAAGTTTATATGGATTCATAATTCCATTTGGATCAAGCTGTTTTTTCAGACCTTCCATAACCTGGAAAGCCGGACCGTACTGCTCTTTCATCAAACGTGAAAGTTTTAATCCGATACCGTGATGATCATTAATCACACCACCATTTTCCATAGCAGCACGTACACCCGTGTTCCATATCTGGTTATGCAGGCGTAATGCCTCTTCCTTATCTTCTGGAGGATTATCCATAATAAATCTGTCGTAGATCATTGTTCCCCAGCCATACCAGTGGGAACAATGTGCAATAAATTTCACACCAGGGAAGTTGCTTTCGATGGCATTCTTCATTGCCCAGTAGATTTTTTCAATATGATCAAAATCTGCTACTGTATCCATCGTTCCAAACATCTGCGGAATATCCATAATGTTATCCGGATAGAAGAATGTGATACGGTTCTCAAACCATTTTTCTCCATATTCAGAACCCAGATCTCTTGCTCCGTATTTTTTACAGATATCAAGCACGATTTCCATTTCGATATCCACAATTTTCTCAATACCTTCCAGAGTAAGGTTCATAAAGTTTCCTTTTTCTTCCACGCCGATGATCTTTTTGATAATTGAAACAGTCTCTGCCTCGTCAAACAGACGCATGATAGACGGCTGGAGTTTCTGCATAATATCACGGCCCGCATTTAATCCATCGGTCATGGTCGGGAATAAGAACGCGCGATGTTTTCTGCATTCCGGCTGTTCATACAGACGGAATGTTGCTTTTGTGATAATTCCCAGTGTTCCTTCAGAACCAATAAATATCTGGTTCAGATCCGGTCCTGCTGCATGTTTTGGAACCGGAAGAGTGTTAATGATATCACCATTTGGAAGAACTACTTCCATACTCATGCACATATCATCAATTTTTCCATATTTTGATGAAAAAATACCGATTCCTCTATGTCCGAGGGCTCCACCGATTGTTCCGCATGTCAGACAGGACGGAATATGCATACAAGAATATCCTTTTTCATTTGCATACCATTCCAACTGCTGGAAAATCATTCCTGCCTCAGCAGTAATAGAGTGGGAGCTCTCATCAATGGAGATCAGATGATTCATTCTCTTCATATCCAGAAGAATTCCTCCCGCCATAGGAAGAGCTCCACCCTGAGAACCGGAACCACCACCCCAGGTATGTACAGGGATTTTATAATAATTGGCAATCTTTAATACCTTAGAAACTTCCTCAGTACAGCCCGGACGCACAATAATATCCGGCAGTGGGCCCTGCGCTCCTCTGTCCTGCCACATACGGCTGATCCAGAAATAATCCACACTATATGTATCGCGTTCTGTTTTACTTGTAGAAACGTTTTCTGTTCCCACCACATCTTCCAGCTCAAATCGGATCATGTCCGACATAAAAGATTTTACCTGCATAGTTTTCACTCATTCCTTTCTCTTAATCAATTATTTTAATGTTCCAATTCTCACCATATATACCTGCATATGCGCCCCGGTTTACAAGACTGGTATTTTTTTCATGCGCAATAAGCCATTTATTTTTAGCCCAGAGAAAATGTTTCTTTTCCGTGTCTTCCAGTGGAAGATTCGTATCACGCTGCAGTCCTACAATACTGATAAATCCATTTTTTGTTACCTCACAGGGGCAAAAATGAAGTGTGTCGGAATATATTTCCACCATATCTCCATCACGAAGATAAAACGCTTTAATTTTTCCAGAATCAAGCCGATTCTGATCATCCATATCATTTCTCCTGGCTAGCAAAAGAACCATTTCTGTTACTGCCACATTAAATTCCGAACAGGTATGCCACTCAAGTGCATTCAGCATACAGGAATGTCCATAACATACTCCAACCTGTTCATCAAGGCCACCACATAATTCTTTTCGAAGCACATCCGCCCATTCTGAAGAATCCAGAGGTTCCAGAGCAGCCTGATAAACACTTCCTTCAGCCGGAATCTCCAGACAGGATTTTGTCAGATGACAAATCTCTTTGGTTTCTTTAGATATTAAAGTTCCATACTGTTTAAATTCATCGCTGTGCACATCATAAATATGAATATGCGGATTGGCTTCCTGAAGTCTTTTTAATCGTTCTGTCATTTACACGCACTCCCTTTCCTTGATAAAAGAAAGTACTTCATCAAAATCCGGAATTCCTTCCTGTGCTCCAAATCTTGTACATTTCAGTGCAGAAGCAGCAGATGCAAATTTCGCAGCTTCAAAAATATCCATTCCTTTAATTCTTGCTGCAACAAAGGCACCGTGGAAAGTATCTCCTGCACCATTACTGTCGATCGCCTTCACCGAAAATACCGGATACCGTACTTCCTGTCCATTCTGCCAGATAAATCCACCCTTAGAACCCTGAGTAATAATCAGTATTTCCGGATGATATTTTTTCTGGAGAATTTCAGCAGCTTTTATGACATCCTGCTCTCCGGTAATTTTTAATGCAAATTCTTCAGATGGAATCAATACATCCACCAGAGGAAGCAGGCTTTCAATCCCCGGATATGTTCCCCCGGCATCCAGACTCACCTTCACACCGAATTTATGCGCCTGCTCTGCTGCATAAATCGCAGTATCTAACTGATGACCGTCCAGATGAAGGTATTTCGCATTCTTCAACACATCAAGATTCACATCCTTCTTATCCGGAGGGGTAACTGTTCCTTTATTCCAGATACAGGTCCGGGAAGAATTTGTGATATTACACAGAACAAAGCTGTTAAAAGATGCTGCCCCTGGAATCACCCGAACATTCGATGTTTCCACGCCATATAATCCCAACTGCTCCAGAATGAACCTGCCATGCATATCATCTCCGACTGTTCCCATATACTCCGAAGAAACTCCAAGCTTACTCATAGCTACCAGTGCAGTCGCACAGGGACCTCCGCACTGTGTCTTGGTAGATACTCCCTGGATTTTTGTATCTTCCTTCGGAAAACTCTCCGATGTCATCAGCATATCAAACAGTGCAGACCCAATTCCTACTACCTGTATCATTTTGTATCAGCCCCTAATAATTTAATCTTACTAATCGCAAATTCTTTTACTGCTTCGATTGGTTTTTTCATAAACAGATCCACTGCATAAATACTTCTGTCAACCTTAAATACTTCATCTAAAAATGAGCAGCATACATCTGTTCCGAAATTAACTTTGCGGATACCAGCCTTAACAGCCGCCTGGATCTGATCATCTGGAACACCGGAGCCGCCATGAAGTACCAAATGTGCTTTAGTAGCTGCATGGATTTCACTGATTCGGTCAATTCCAAGAACAGGAGCCTGTTTATATTTTCCATGTGCAGTTCCAACCATGATCGCCAGTGCTGTTACACCTGTTTCATCCACATAACGTACTGCCTCATCTACTTCTGTAAAAGCTGCCATCACTTCATCCTTTGTGGTTCCTACATGTCCCAGTTCACCTTCCACACCAACACCTACTGCACCTGCCAGTTCAACCACTCTCCTGGTCTGTGCAATATTTTCTTCCAATGGATTTACAGAAGCATCGATCATTACGCCGGTTGCTCCATAGCGAAGTGCACGCATAACCTCTGGTTCACCGGCACCATGATCTAAATGAAAAGCTGCAGGTGTCTTGAGCGTATCGATTGCTTCCATAATAGCTGGTGCCACATATCTTGCTTCCTGTGTGTCAAAAAGACGGCTGTACATCTGAAAGATTACAGGTGCTCCTGTTTCCTGTGCCGCATTCAGAACTCCAAGCACAGTCTCAAGATTGTATACATTAAATGCCGGAATCGCGCATCCTTTTTTTTCTCCAATCTCAAGAATAGACTGTAAATCGTATTTCATTTTTCTTCCTCCTTATTCTTCTACAGTATCATAGGAAAGTTCAGGTACATATTTACAGAATTCCTTAATGATATCTGAATAGCTTCCTTCAATCTCTGACATATGATGAATATACGGACCTTCAATAAGCTTTTTCTCCCATTTGGAAAGATTTTTGAATTTCGCCCAAAGATAGGTACCGAAGGTATACGGGCCTTCTGCACTGTCACACTCTCCAGCCAGAATGGAATATTTTCCATTTTCCTGATCAATTCTTGCTACTGTATAATGCCCGTCTTTTACAGCAAACCATTCTCTCATATTGACACATTTACACGGAGTGCCCTCTTTTTTCAGAGAATATGCAAATGGTCCACAGTGCCACAGAAGTTCTGTATTTTTATCCTCCGGATGACGTGTGGTAAATTCTCCCAGGAATGGTCTGTGTTCTCCCAATGATGCACAGGAAAGAAGAACCTGCGTGATCGTAGCATGCATATCACTTTCACACCCGATGATATATCCCATATCTGCCAGTATTCCGTATGCAGTACATGGCATAGCGCCTACCAGAAGCTGCATGGCAGTCCAACATTCTGCGGAAACAGCATCTACCTGATATTCCTCAAAGATATCTTTATAAAGAAGAACAAATGCATACACTTTTTCCAGTACCGGTGCGCTTAAATCATCCACTTCATACATAGATTCAATCTGCTTTGCACCCGCTTTTAATTCTTCTGTACGTTCTGCGAGAATCCTGTCATATTTATCCTTGATAACCGCCAGATTCACAGGGACTACCTGAATGCTGAATTTCTGCATCAGTTCACCTTCATTGAAGATTACAGAGCAGAAAGGTTTCGGTCTCATACCTACCTGAGCTATACGAAGTCCTTTAAAATTTTTTACCATACAGGCTACGGAAACAAATTTCTGAAAACCTTTCGCAAAGACTTCTTCTTCAATAAAGCAATTCTCAATATAAGTAAATGGTATATTCAGTCTCTGTAACTGACGGCTCATACCAAAAAGTCCACACTGAGAATCTGTATATCTGGTTCCATCCTCTAAGAATGAATCATCCTGTGGTCCCCACAGCAGAACAGGTTTACCCATAGCTTTTGCAACCATTCCGGCAACTTCTTCATTACCGAAATTTCCATTGATCAGAAAAATGGCATCCACTTTTTCTTTCTGAAATCGTTCAATAACCGCATCTACATCTTTCTCATTATAGAGAACATCTACTTCATTGATTCCTTTTAAATCTACAAAAGACACATGATTTCCTGAGAAATGAGACTCTATGTATTCCACAGCTTTATGACATCTTTCTTCAGCTTTCTCCCAATTAAAAATTCCCGGCCTTGGTGTGACATCGCGCCTGATCGGAACAAGTCCTATCTTTACATGATAATTCAACATAATCTCCCTCCATTAGAAAACAACTTTTTATTAAACACATTTTATCATTCATCACTTTTATTTAACATTTACCCTACTTACGAATCAGATTAAGATTTTTATTTCAGGTATATATCATCAATCAGAAGTATTTTTGTGAAATAGAAAAGATGGATTTTCAGACTCTGTTACACACAGCTATGGTCTGAAAATCCATCCACTTATACTCATACGGTCTCAGCAGTAAATGCTTCTGCCTGTGCTAAAAAGTTACTTTCAGTCATAAATACAATTTTCTTATTCAATCAGACTTCATCATCTGAATTATCAAAGTTATCTAATTCTTCCAGTTCTTCCAGCAGATCCATTTCTCCTTCTGGCTCACTGTAAGTAAAAGGAATCACAATTTTAGAAACAACACCTCCCTCCGGACGGTTCTTTATTTCAAAAGATGCCTTTTCACCATAAATAACTGCCAGACGTTTTTTCACATTTGATAAACCAATTCCTTCTTTTTCTTTAGATGGGATTGTCGTATTCTCACGTAACGCATCTTCTACTTCTTTACTCAGTCCGTATCCATTATCTTTAACTGTAATACACAGTTTATCCTCTTGTTTATATGCATGAATTCGAATCTCCGTCTTATCCTCCTGAGAACGGATTCCATATTTTAAAGCATTTTCCACAATAGGCTGTACCAACATTGTAGGAATCATAGCATTCCTTGCCTGTTCTCTGGCAGAATATACTGTCTCCAGTTTATTTCCGTGTATAAAACTATATATTTCTGTATAATCTTTTAAACTGTTTAACTCCTGTTCCACTGTAATAAACTGTTTATTTGTATTAACAGTAATATTGCGGAAATACCTGCTGATACGCTGTACAGAATCCACAATTTCCGAATATTTATGCAGCTTTGCAAGTGATCCGATGCATTCCAGTGCATTATAGATAAAGTGCGGTCTGATCTGGGTCTGCAAAGAACGGTACTTATAATCCAACACCTCTATTTCCATATCTTTTCTTGCGCGTTCTTTCTGTACTACCTCTTCCAGAAGTTCTGAAATGCGATTACTCATATAGTTAAATGTTTTAGCCAGCTGGCTGATATCATCCTCTCCATTTACCAAAAGCTGATATCCTACTCCGCCGTTTGCTACTTTATTCATGGATTCCTGTAGTTCTCTCAGCTTTCTCACTACAGAGTTCAACAATATATACACAATTCCCACTCCCAGACATAAGCTCAGGCCACCATAAATAAATCCATTCCTGATAATTCCCTGCCTTACTTTCTGGAAATTTTCCAAAGTAGAAATGCCTATCGTCATCCAGTTATCCTTTGTATATTTAACTACAAAATAAGATGCCCCATCAATTGTCAGACATCCTGTATTCTGAGAACCTTTTGCAAAATCATCAAGCTTCTTTCCCGGTTCTCCCATAAGATCCACACCTGCGCATGTAAGATATTCTCCATATTTGTCATAAAACAGGAACATCTTATCTGTATATACATCGCTGATCTTAAACGGTTCTCCTTTCAGGTGCACTACCATACGTCCGTTATATTTCAAAGGCATGGTATCATACACCTCTTTCATCATATATACATTATCTCCATAACGAAACCATCTGTTGGAACCATGCTTATTTTCTGTATTTATATCCAGAATTTTATTACAGTCTTCCTGTATCAAAGAAAGCTCATCCTGTTCCACCATATATTTTGAGCCACTGTTAATCCGAATTCCCTCATTGGTTTCCAGCATAACATAGTCATAATCCGTGGAATGTGTAACCATCTGTGCCAGTGCATATTTCAACTCTGTACTCCTGGATGAATACGATCCCATTAACGATGGTATTTCAAAAGTTACCAGCCTGCTGTAGATAGTTTCCCCAATTGTAGTCTGATTCTGATTAAAATTCAGAGAAACCTGATTAGTCATCATATTCAGATTATCAAAGCAATCCTCTTCCCACGAAGAAGTGAAATACTGAGTCTGAATAAAAGAAATTACGATAATTACCAGTAAAATCGTAGAAACATTAACCAGCAGCAGTTTTTTCGTAAATGATGTTTTTTCCCATTTTTTCAGCATTTATTCTTCGATTCCTCCAACATGTGTTCATGTATCATTCTGGTTACGAAAGCGATATTCAGTAGGACTTATCCCTTCAAGTTTTTTAAATGCATTATAAAAACTGATGTAATTTTCATATCCAATAGCATATGATATATCCTCTACTCTCATACGGGTATCATCTAACATATGCTTAGCCACATCCATCTTTGCATTAATAATATGCTGCCGGTATGTAATTCCCGTTTCTTTTCTGATAAGTGTAGACAGATAATTAGGACTTACAAAAAACTGTGCAGCTACATTTTCAAGCATCAGGCCCTCTGTAATATGATTTTTTACATATTCCAATACATCTCTTACCAGAGAAGAATTCGTAGGAGCCTGAATCTTATTCAATTCCTCAAAAAAGCAGAACAGCCAGTTTCTGGCATCCTCCACCGAATCCAATTTCGTTATATCATAGACAGTCATATCCAGATTGCTGTCTCCCTGATAATGTGCCATTTTTTCCTGAATAACTTTACTACAAAACAGCATCAGCATTAATCGGATAATACGAAGCCGTCCATTACTTTTTTCAAAAATATAATTCCAGATCGTATCCGCATTTGAAAAATCCACCTTTTGTGCCAATTTCGCACATACCTGTTCCATTTCTGTCAAACGACTGTGTTTGGAACTGTCCATTGACTGATCCCCATAATATTCAACAGATGAATGGCGTCCATAAATATTATGCTTCAAAAGCGTTTTCCTGCTTTCCTGATAAGCTATATACAGATCCTCCGGATGTTCATGTATTCCACTGATTGCTACACAGATATTCATAAAATTCTGAAGCAATACATCCGAAATGTTTCTTGCAATCGTCTGCCATGGGACAGTCTCATCGAATATTCCACAGAACAGGATCATTTCCCCATCTGCAACAGTGCTGATTACCTCTGTCCCTTTGGGAAACGATACAAAATCCAGCTTGCGCATCATAGGACCTGTAATTCCAGAGTCAGCTTCTGCTGCCATGAGAAAATACCTGTCAGGTCTTTTTGCAAACTGTTTCCAAAAACCATTATCTTCATAAACATTTTTTACGCCACCGGCCAGAATCGCTACCAGCTGCGCCCTCTGAACTGCTGCTTCCATCTTACCCTTCTGAATATTTCTGTCTTTTTCTTTATCCAGTGAAAGAACTGCACGTTTCAGAGATTCTTCCAGTTCATTATTGTCAACCGGTTTTAAAATAAAATCAAAAGCAGACAGCTTAATCGCACGGGAAGCATACTGAAATTTATCAAAACCTGTGATAAATATTATTCTTGCATCTTCAATCTCTTTTTGACACTCTTCAATCATAGACAGTCCATCTAATTCCGGCATATAAATATCCGTAATAATGATATCCGGATGGAACTTCTGAATCATCTCCAGTCCCAATCTGCCATTATCTGCATATCCAATGACTTCCAGTTTCAATTTTTCCCATGACACGGTTGTACGTAAAGATTCTATAGTCATGGCATTATCATCTACAAGTAAAACTTTGTAAAACATATTTCTACCTCTTTTTAATTCCCGTATTACCTACTGTATCCTCTGTAAATTTAAGTCAAGCGGATATTCGCAATCCGCTTCGCTACTTGCTCATAACCGAATAACTGC